>Ga0209394_1000037_pt1 | contig 114104 bp, 120 predicted proteins | sample JNZ201metaG_FD_184122 | JGI IMG/M metagenome (GOLD analysis project Ga0209394, IMG submission 184122) | Hot spring microbial communities from Jinze hot spring, China to study Microbial Dark Matter (Phase II) - JNZ 20120812A (SPAdes) (version 3) ...
CCTTCATCTAGGAGTCGTTTAAGTCTTTCTAATTCATCTAGAAGATTCCCGCTACGTGGTCTTGTTTCAGCTATCCTTTCGAGTGAAGCAGCCATTCTCTGTTGCTGAGCTACTTCACGCCACTCAGTTATCTTCCCCATCAGTATCTCGCGTACCTTCTGCGGCTCCGGTATATCCCAGAATCTTCCCCCTCTCCATGCTATAATCCTTGGAGCTGTACCCCCGATTACCACACCTCTACCTACCCCAGCTCCTATATGTCCTACTTCTAAACCAGCTGTTGTTACGAAGGCTAGGGATCCGCATCTCATAGCTCTAGCGAGTATCCCCTGCATTATATGTACATCTCTTATCTGATCAAATGTAAGTTCTCTGATGTAGTTCCCGAATACCCATGACTTCTCTATCCTGATAGATCTATCAGTTACATAGTACGTGTACGCTCTCTTATTGTAGTAGTATACTATGAAGATTATAGATGCTAGTATAAGCCATGATAAAGCTAGCAATAAATGTACAAGTATTGAGAGTATTAGGATGATCGTAAAGACTATAGCGAATTTAACTAAGGTCTTTTTAACGAATGGTTTTCCAACCCATAAATAAGACATAAGCCTAATTAATTTAATGTGTTATCACGCTTTAATTAATCTTCCTAGCATCATCGACCATCTATCTCTATGACTCCCTACGATAACATATTCTAACCCTTCATCTTTTTCAAAGATCTGGATATAATCGATGCGATTATCAACCCCATCAACGCTATTAGTATCGGTATAGCTATAATATTCGAGGATACTACTCTATCTCTCCTACTCGTTACGATTACCTTACCGATTATACCTCCTCCATCATCATCGTATGGTGGAGGTCCACGATACATACGCCATATATTAGCTACAGCCTCCTCCATACCTGTCGTGTAATCCCCTCTAATCCATATATAGTATACTCCAGGCTCACTCGGTGCTTTGAATGTATACCTCCAAACCTTCACTATACCTGGATATTCGCCCGATATACCAAACCATAGTGGTAGATAATGTGTCGGCGGATTCCAGTTCCTAGACCATGAATATAGTAGGAATAACTGATTTACTCTATCTGGACCGTATATACTCCAGCGTTGAAACTTTATTTCCGCTACTATTAGGCTACCAGCTTCTACTATGATAGATTGCTGATAGCCATCGGATAACGGATCTAGATCTAGATAGTAGCAAGTTATACCTGAACTCCATGTATAGGGTAGAGGTATAGGTTCAATACCCTCTTCGACTAAATTATCGTATATCATCGTATACGTGGAGGATAGGATTTGTAGTATCGCTAATATCAGAAATATTTTTATTGAGAACATAAGAGACGGCTTCGCTATAAGGATTACATCTGAACAAGTTGATAAAGGTTACGCTTGATATAATAGTATATGTTCTAGATCTTATTCTTAATAAGTGTTATATAGGATCTACGCCTCCTCTAAATCTACTCGATAATCTTAAGAGTGTATGCTATACTTCTAACATCTTCTAGAGCGTTACTCGATCTAAGCTCCTCTCCTAGTAGGCATGATTCGATAATTTTCTCATCGAAGCTTATGAATCCATCTATACTTAGCCCCATCCCTCTAGCTTTATCTATCAGTATATCCCTCACCTTTCTATCGATCTTATTAGCTATAACCCAGAATTTCTTACCTAAGCTTAAGCTTACATCCTTGAGTAGAGAAGCTGTCTCTATAGATTCAGCTGTCGGATCTATGAGAGCTATAACCCCATCTACAGCTTCCTCCACCCTTCTACCTATATGTTCGATCCCAGCATCAGTATCAACTACAACCCTTTCATCAGTATCCAATACTAGGTTTTTAAGTAGTATCCTTGTAAGAATATTGAATGGGCATGCACATCCTTCGCCATACTCTCTAACCTTACCTATACACGTTAACCCTATCCCATCTCTAGAATACGATATATACTCATCTGGTAGTGCTCTAAGCCTTATACCAAGCCCAGCTCTGGATAGCATAGAAGCTATATCGAGCTCCCTAGACTCCAATTCTGCTTCATCCCTCTTACCGCCTATATACTCTATTAGAGGTTTCGGTGGTTTTACACCTAGAAGCCTAGGTAAGAGTATGTTAGATTCATCTGAATCCACTATGTACACCCTATACTTCTCAGATAGAACCCTGGCTAGCAGGATAGATACAATAGTCTTCCCAGTTCCACCCTTACCACATACCATGATCTTCAAAGCATATCAAAAACTAGGATATACCACACATCCTTGATTTATAGGTTTCCAACTTCCATAAGTAAACGTTAAATTTAGGATAGCTTATCGAGCTGGTTTAAGCTATGTTAGGAGAGGCTTTAGCGCTATCCACGGCTATACTATGGGCTCTAACACCTGTATTTTCTAAAAGAGCTTTAAGGTATGCTACGGCTATAGAGTTGAATATGGTACGTAGTATATCAGGTTCTCTAACCTTAATCCTAATACTACCCATCCTACGTGGAGGGTTTATCTTTCAGTTAGACTTATATGGCTTCCTCCTACTGCTAGCGGCTACGGTTATAGGTATAGGGATCGGGGATACGGTATTCTTCAAGGGTATAGATGCTATAGGAGTTTCACGTGGTGTAGCAGTATCATCGGTACATCCGTTAATCGTATTGTTAATCTCAGCTTTTTTACTCAACGAGAGTATAACACTGGTTAACGTGATCGGGGGTGTACTGGTAGTTTCAGCATCAATAATAGTAGCGTTATCGGGAGAGGAATCTAGGAATGGTTCGAATCAATATTTTGAGGGGGTGGTTTTATCCTTAGTCTCAGCTCTTCTATGGTCTATAGCTGTAACCTTCGTATCTATAGGTGTTAGGAGTGTAGATCCGCTGATAGGTAACGCCTACAGATTCCCTATACTAGCTTTAGCTATGCTACCTATATGTAGACGTAGCATGGGTAAGCTTAGAAATGCTAGGTTATTGTTATGGGGCTCGTTATCAGGTTTAACAGGGTTATCCCTAGGTACGACACTATACCTTGAGAGTATAAGGCTTATAGGAGCTGGTAGAGCTACCGTTATAACTGGTATACAGCCTATAATCTCAGCTCTAGCAGCAAACATCTCTCTAAGAGAGAAGCTGAGCATATGGATATGGATAGCTATACTACTAGCATCGATCGGTATAATCCTTCTCGAATTATAAATCCGACAATTATTCCTTTTAAGACGTACATAGTCAGCCATAAGATTATTATATAGTAATCTGATCTACGTTATGATCGGGGTGTTGGATTAGGTTTGCCATTTACTGTAAAATCCTATAGTAGAGGATTAAGGGAGATTACGTTCTATATGCATCCAGAGGGTAGGATGAGGCTGCAGATCTGTAGCGATAACGTTATACGTGTAACCTATACTCTAAGCTCTAAGCTACCCGGGGATAGCAGTCTATCGGTTATTAATACATCTTTGAAACAGGTTGATTGGAAGATACGAAGGGAGCCTTCCAGGATTACGGTAGCCACCGATAAGTTGAAGGCATCGGTAGATCTTGATACTGGGCTTATAGAGTTCTACGACCTGTATGGATCCCCGATTATCGTCGAGGATTCTAGATCACTAACCTCTATCGAGCTACCCGATGGGGAGACTTATAGTGTAGAACAAACCTTCAGAGTATCTATGGATGAGAGATTCTATGGATTAGGGCAGCATCCAGGTATATTCGATTATAGGGGTCGTAGTATCACGCTTATACAGAGGAATTGGGATGTAGCTATACCATTCCTAGTATCTAGTAGAGGCTACGGTATACTATGGGATAACTACTCTATGACTCGATTCGAAAACTTCGCCGATAACGGTTTTGGTAAGATTAAGTTTTGGTCTGAAGCTTCGGATGCTATAGACTACTATCTAATCTATGGCCCAAGTATAGATGATGTGATATCATCCTATCGTAAGCTAACTGGTGATCCACCTCTACTACCGATATGGGCTTATGGATTCTGGCAATCTAAGGAGAGATATAAGACTCAGGATGAGATTCTAGAGGTTGCTAGAACCTTTAGGAGTAAAGGTATACCTATCGATATCATAGTATTGGATTGGAAATATTGGGGTAAATATGGATGGAATGCCTTTAAGTTCGATGAGGAATCCTTCCCAGATCCAGCTGGGATGGTTAAGGATCTACATGAGCTTGGCATACGTATTTTAATCTCCATATGGCCGATATTCGGTGAGGAGACGGATATCTATAAGGATATGGAGAGTAGAGGATTCATATGCCCTGGTACTAGATGCTATGATCCCTTCAACGAGGAGGCTAGGAAGTTGTATTGGGAGTATATTAGGAGAAGCTTCTTCGATATAGGCGTGGATGGATGGTGGCTTGATGCGACAGAACCCGAGACTGGTGTAGGATGGGCTTCGTTCTATACACCATTCCATTCATCGACTACGGCTATAGGTTCGGGTGCTAGGTATCTGAACGCATACTCGCTTATGACGACTAGAGCCGTCTATGAAGGGCAGCGTAGCATCTCGGATAAACGTGTAGTTATACTTACTAGATCAGCTTTCACAGGTCAGCAGAGATATTCGGCTATAACATGGTCTGGGGATATATGCCACGATTGGGGTATACTTAGGGAGCAGATAGCTGCAGGGTTGAACTTCTCTATCTCAGGCATACCATACTGGACTACAGATATAGGCGGGTTCTTTAGCGGTAACCCTGAGACCGACTCGTATAGGGAAATATTCGCCAGATGGTTTCAGTGGGGCTCCTTCTGCCCTATTTTCAGAGTGCATGGGACGACGTATGCTAAGGAGCCTTGGAGGTTTGGATCAGAGTATGAGAGGATACTTGTTAAGTATATCAGGTTGAGGTATAGGCTGCTACCATACATATATTCTCATGCATGGAGGGTTACGAAGGAAGGCTATACGTTTATGAGACCGTTAATAATGGATTTCAGAATGGATACTAGGGTAGCCGATATAGATGACCAGTATATGTTTGGATCCGCTATAATGGTTAGTCCTGTAACCCTTCCCAAGATTAAGGCTAGGTGGATCTATCTACCTAGGAGTATATGTGGGTGGTACGATTTCTGGACTGGAAGACATATGAATGGAGGGGTATGGATCGAAACACCTACGCCTATAGACATAATCCCGCTCCATGTTAAAGCTGGATCTATAATACCTATGGCTCCGCCGCTACAGTATGCGAAGGAGAAGCCTTGGAACCCTATAGAGGTTAGAGTATACCGTGGAGCTGATGCTAGCTTCACGTTATACGAAGATGATGGAGAAACATATAGCTACGAGAGGGGTGAATATAGCCTAACCCCTATTACATGGCTTGAAGATGAAGGTAGGTTGATTATAGGTGCGAGGGAGGGGGGCTATCCTGGTATGTTAAGGGAGAGATCCTTCCATATAGTATTCGTTAGGGATGGATATGGTATCGGTGTTGAGGAGACTGTTATACCTGATAGGGTGGTTAAATATGATGGAAAGGAGGTTGAGGTGAAAATATCCTAGAACTATTTAAATTGCTATATCTATGTTACATAGTCAAGTGAAGGTGTATATCATGGTTGATCCATACGATATATTCAAGAGTATACCTGCTCCTACAAGCGGATCCTATGAGCCTTCATGGAGCTCTCTTAAGAATTATAGGGTTCCGTCATGGTTTGTAGATTCCAAGCTAGGTATATTCATACATTGGGGTGTATACTCCGTCCCAGCGTATGGTAATGAATGGTATCCTAGACACATGTATATGCCTGGTAAACCTGAATACGATTTCCACAATAGAAACTTCGGTACGCCGAAGGATTTCGGTTATAAGGATTTCATACCCATGTTTACAGCTGCTAATTGGGATCCAGATAGTTGGGCTAGATTATTCAAAGAATCGGGTGCTAGATTCGTAGTACCCGTAGCGGAGCATCATGATGGCTATGCTCTATGGGATTCTAGGTATACTAGATGGTGTGCATCTAAGATAGGTCCTAGAAGGGATATAATTGGAGAGTTGAAGGAAGCTGTCGAGAGGGTGGGGCTTATATTCGGTGTATCGTATCATAGAGCTGAGCATTGGTGGTTTTTCGAACCTGGTACACGTATAGATTCAGATGTGAACGATCCTAGGTATATGGATTTATACGGTCCAGCTAAGCCTGCATCTACAGATCCTAGAGCTCCTGTAGGACCAGATAACATACCTCCGGATGATGAATTCCTGATGGATTGGTTATTAAGAATAGTTGAGGTGGTAGAGAAGTATAGGCCTAGATTAGTTTACTTCGATTGGTGGATAGCTAATCCTGCGTTTGAGCCGTACCTGAAGGCTTTCGCAGCATACTACTATAATAGATGTGAAAGCTGGGGGTTTGAACCTGTCATAGTGTATAAGCATGGGGCTTTCCCAGATGGAGCTGCTATACCTGATCTAGCTGAGAGAGGGACTATACTTAGGCTTAGATCCTCGCCATGGCTAGCTGATACATCGGTAGATTATAGATCTTGGGGTTATATAAGGGATGCAGAGTATAAGACTCCTGAAAGCATAATATGGCATATGGTGGATGTTGTAAGTAAGAATGGTGTATTCCTACTGAATATAGGCCCATCCCCGGATGGGGTGATACCGGAAGAGCAGAGGAAGATATTATCTAGTATAGGTGGATGGCTTAAGCTATATGGGGAGGCTATATACGGTACAAGAGTATGGAGGGTCTACGGTGAGGGGCCTACACGTATAGGTAGAGGAGGATTCTTCACAGAGAGGGGTGTTAGATTCGTAGAAGGTGATGTACGATATACGGCGAGGGATCTATATCCTACGGGTAGTGTAGTATATGCTATATACCCGGTAGGGTCTAACGGATCTAGAGTTATAAGCTTTAGATCTCTAGCTAGAAACCTGAGACTGATAGATGAGGATGAAGAAATATTAGACGTAGATATAGTTGGGTTAAGGGAGAAGCCTAGGTGGAGCTATGAGGATGAAGCTCTTAGGATAGAGATACCTAGCCAGACTGTGAAAGGTATAGTAGTATCTAGGATACTGGTTAGGAAGCTTAGAGAGAAGTAGAGTGTAACCTTATGTAGAGTTGCTTAGAGCCTGAAGCGGATTATACATAATCTGTGTGGATGTATCGGTAGGCGGTACTGGTATAGGTTTATTTGAGGTTTGAGGATATGAGATGTATTCTAGGATAGACTCATGGATTATTCTACGTTCGCTAGTAATATATCGATTTTGTATTCTAGAATAGATGAGGATGATGGTTATAGCCTAATTCTCTTAGCTAAACTAATCTATATGCGTTACTTAATGGAGTGTTTAGGAATTATTTAAATCAGGTAAAGCTGCTACCTCTATATTGTTTGTGGAGGTGTATGTTTCACGGCTAAGATAGTCTTCATCGGTGCTGGAAGCGTTGTTTTTGCTAGTCGTCTACTCACGGATATAGTGTATCATCCCGAGCTTAGAAACTCCACGATATCCCTTATGGATATAGATGCTGAGCGTCTTAATGTGATAACGAGGTTTGCATATACGCTTGCCTCTAAGTATGCGTCAGGCTTGAAGATACAATCGACTCTAGATCGGAGAGAGGCTTTAGATGGAGCGGATTATGTTATAGTGATGATCCAGGTAGGTGGGTTGGAGGCTTTCGAGTATGATATATACATACCCTTAAAGTATGGTGTAAACCAGGAGGTTGGTGATACTATAGGTCCTGGAGGTGTTTTTAGAGGGCTTAGAACCATACCTGTTCTACTAGATATATGCTACGATATGGAGGATCTATGCCCGGATGCCCTTCTGATAAACTATGCTAACCCTATGGCGATCAACTGCTGGGCTATGAATAGAGCTACTAAGATAAGGAATGTAGGGTTATGTCATAGTGTTCAGGGGACGGCGAGGACTCTAGCAGGCTATATAGGAGTGCCATACGAGGATGTCTACTACTGGGTTGCTGGTATTAATCACCAAGCTTTCTTCCTAGAATTCAAGTATAGAGGTAGGGATGCGTACCCACTACTCTGGAAGGCTATGGAGAATAGGGAGATATACGAGAAGGATAAGGTTCGATTCGAGATGATGAAGTATCTCGGATACTTTATAACAGAGTCGAGTCATCATCTAAGCGAGTACATCCCATACTTCAGGACCAACGAGGAGAGACGTAGAAGATACTGTGAACCTAGATGGTTCTACCTAGAGATATGTAAGACCCGCTGGAAGCCGCATTTTGAACGTATAGAGAGGCAGATAAGAGGGGAGGAGCCTATAGAGATTAACAGATCAGATGAATACGGTATAGATGTAATATACTCTATGGAGACGGGTAGGGTATGCCGTATAAACGGTAATGTCGAGAATAGAGGGTTGATAACTAACCTTCCATATGGATGCTGTGTAGAGGTACCCTGTATGGTGGATAGAGGGGGTATCCATCCATGCTACGTTGGGGATCTCCCCCCTCAATGTGCAGCTTTGAACAGGACTAATATAAACGTCCAGGAGCTAGCTGTTAAAGCAGCTTTAGAGAAGGATAGGACCGCTGTTGTAGAAGCTATAATGTTCGATCCTCTAACATCGGCTATTCTAACACCTAGAGAGATCGAGGAGATGGTTAACGAGATGTTTAAAGCTGAAGCTAAGTGGATACCTTGGCTGAGCTGATCGGTGGTATGTATTGAGGTTTGGTGTACAGCCTCTCCAATTCCTCGATGTTATGCAGAGGATAGTAGATGGATTCTCGGTTGATCTATCGAAATTCAGCTTCCCAGATTTCTGTATAACATCCGTGATGGAGGGATTCCGCCATGTAGAGTTAACTATGGATATAGAATACATACTTCCTGGATCTCTAAAAAAGGATACTTTTAGAAAGCTTATCGATCTAGGTGAGAGTTTAGGTATCACCTATAGTGTTCATCTACCGTTATGGAGCGTAGAGCTTGCTTCTCCAAACCCGTTCGTTAGGAGGGGGTCTGTAGAGAGTATGGTCCACTCTATAGAGTTAGCTAAGGATCTTAACCCTGAATGCTATGTGATCCATATTACAGGGGCTCTTGCATCAGAGTTTACTAGGCTTAATATCCCTAGATCTTACAAATATATAGTCAATAAGGGTATGCTATCAAATTCTATACGAAGCTTAGAGGAGATAGTATCGAAGATAGATATTCCTTCACGGAAGATAGCTGTGGAGAATGTGGAATTCCCGTTCGATCTTACGAGGGAAGCTATAGATAGATTCGATCTATCTATATGCTTGGATACCGGGCATCTGTTAGCAGGCTTCTCGGATGAGCTTTCGATTATGGATTTCCTTGATAAGCATTACGATAGGCTTATCGAGATACATCTGCATGATGGCTTCTTCAGGGTAGAGCATGGGCTAGCTATCAGGAGGGATCATCTACCGTTAGGTGAAGGCGATCTACCGCTAGTAGAGTTTATGAAGTATCTGCAATTTAAGGGGTTTAGGGGGCCTATAGTCTTCGAGCTTTCGCTTAGAGATTCGAAGAGATCTCTAGATGTTTTGAGGAATACCTGTCCCTGGGTTACGATCGAGTAAATCTTATATTGGATGTATGGTATACGTCGATACGTATGAAGGTATACGTTCTTTTTCTAGGTAAGGGTAGATGGGGGCCTGGTTGGCCCTATATAGGATACGATGAGGGTGGGTTATGTAAATCCATAGTTGAGAGGTTAAGGGTAAGGTTTCCTGATGTAGAGTTCACAGGGGGTAGGGTTATCTGGAGGTATAGTCGTGAGGATAGTTGGGAAATTAAGAAGGGGGTAAGAGAGTCTGATGGTCTTCTTCTATATGTCGTGGGTAATTATGGGACAAACCCTACGATAGATGATATAGGAGTTGAAGCTATAGAGATAGGTAAGCCTACGATACTAGCTAGCTTTATGTATGGTGGGGATTGGGGGTTTATAAGGATCTATGAGAGGGTTAGAGGTAGGGGTCTCCCCGTTCTCCCTGTATCTTCACCAAATTTTGAGGATGTAGAGAGAGCTTTGGAGGTTATGAAGAGGCTGTACGATATGAGGGGGAGGAGGATTCTAGTGGTTACCTTTGATGAAGCTGAGGTTTCGAGAAGCGAGGAGGATAGGAGGAGGATGGTTGGGATGCTGGAGGCTGAGGGGTTGCCGGTAGAGGTTAGGGATATGCTTATCAAGTACTATATCTTCCCGGATAGCTTCGCTGTCGATGTTCATGGTGTGGATCAGGCTTTACAATGGAGGAGGAATGAGGATCTTTATAGAAGCAATTTAAAGGATATCTTTGGTTTAGAGCTTGTTAGGATAGATCCTGGTGAACTTCTAGATTACTGGGAGGCTGTTAGTGTAGAGGAGGCTGAAGGTGTAGCTGATGGATGGATAAGGGAGGCTGAGGAGAACAGGGTGGCCCGTTATCCTATAGTATGTGCGGCTAGGCTTTACCTAGCGTTGAAGAATCTTCTCAGAGATAGAGAATGCGATGCTATCGGTATCGAATGCTTCCCAGTACTGTTATCAGGTAAGATGCCTATACTGCCATGCATGGCCTTCTCTAAGCTTAACGATGAGGGGATAGTAGCTGTATGTGAAGCTGATATGGATTCAGCTGTTACACTTCTTCTAGGTATGTATCTAGCTGATCGTCCAGGTATGGTCGGGAACTACTGTCTAGATCTAGCTGGTAACAGGGTTATCTATCTACATTGTACATCACCTACTAGACTCTATGGATGCCGTGAGCCTCCTCTAAGCTATTGTATAGATAGGCATGGTGAGGCGCACTTTATAGGAGCATCTCCTATAGTTAGGTTTCCGAAAGGTGAACCTGTTACAACTGTTAAGGTTAGTGTTCTCCATAGATCGATATGTATCCGTTATGGTAGGAGTTTAGGTTTAATAGAGGATGAGAAGGCGTGTAGGGATAAGCTGGTTGTGGAGGATGATGCTGGTAGGATATTGGAGAAGCATGATCAAAGCATATTCGGCTGGCATAAGGTATCATTCATAGGGGATTTAAGATGGGAGTTTGAAGCTGCTGCTAGATTGTTAGCTTTGAAGATTGTAAGGGATGATGTCTAGGTAATGCTATACATCTATCCCTAGATCTACTCTGTTATCTTAAACCATTCCCCATGCTTCTTGTATAGCTCCCAGCATAGCCAGCCTAAGCCTGCAGTCATTGGATGCCTTATATAGGCATCTATGTATCTGCGTAGAGGGGATTCTGGTGGTCCAAGGTATCTATCAGAGGAGTAGGGTGTTGCTAGGAAGATGTATGGGATGATGAATAGGATTACGGCGGCTATAGCTGATGCTAGTATCCTCCCCTTACTCGCTATCGAGAATTCCTCATCCTTATCTATGAATCTATGTGGGAACATGGGTTGTCTACGTATCCTCCACATATAGACTGCTCCTCCCAAAGCTATTATTAGGCAGACGGATATGACTATAGCGCAGCCGATCATCTGAAGTATGAAGCATGTCGGGAAGACAGCCCAGCCATAGGTTATTATACAGCCTGGTATAGCGTAGGAGAGCATATGCATGAGGATGCCTAGAGCTATGCTAGCAGGGATGTTCCATGGGTATTTCACCACTCTGACAAGCCATGCTATGATTATCATGAAGAATGGTGTTCCAAACATGAAGTTTAGAGGATTTATCATAAGTACGCCTGGATCTCTTATAAGGGATCTGATAAGCTGGCCTATAGCGTAGCCCCAGTATGCTTCGAATGGCCCGTAGTATACGGCTGCGAATGCTGGTATAGCAGGATCTAGGGTCATGCCTGGCATAACCGGGACGGGTATAAGTGATGTAGCACCGGATAATGCTCCTATTATCGCTGCTCTAGTTACTCTTCTCGGTGTCCAGAGTTCTATTCTCCTAGTGGTTTTTATAGACACGATTTAGTTCTTATGATGTGAGTTATATAAGGTTATCGTCTAATAGTTAAGATGAATAGTATTAGTGAGATTATAGTAGATATCAGTAATGCTATAAATAATATCGAGTCTAAAGATACCACATTTGTAAATCTAATAGTTGAATTATCTGTGAGGGCTACCCTTCCAATCTCTGAATTGAGAGATTCGACTACTACTTCATATACGCCTTTAGGAAGCTTGGTAGATATTTCAGCTGAGAAGATGTAGAAGCCGTAGGGTATTCTAAGCTTATCTACGCTATATACTATCCTGCCATACTCTGTATCTATGATAGTGATTTTCGCGTTTACTATAGGTATGATGTCTAGGTAGTTGACGATGATGGTTAGCTTATACACTTCGCATAGTATCTTAACGATATCATCTTGAGCGTAGACCATACCTGAGTATATGGTGCGGTTTCTCGATTCTACCTCGATGTGGTAGATGCCTCTCGGTATAGGTTTAGGAAGGAATCCTGAGGAGTTTGTAACTCCGGTATATAGGATTTCGCCCTCCCTACCTATCTTTACGATAGCGTTTACTACTGGTTCGCCTACCGAATCGATGCATAGTATTGAGATAAGCTTATCCTTAGATTCGGTGTAGATGGGGTGTACGGTAGCTATCGCTAGTGATAGTAGGAGTAGCTGTATGAGTATTCTATAGCATTCCAAACCCGTACACGCTCCACATATAGGCTAGTAGACCTGTGAATGAGGAGATGAATGTTATGAAGAGTATATCGCTTCTATCTAAGGCTAGGGTTTTGATAGGTGTAGGTTTCTTAACTCCGAAAGCTCTAGATTCTATCGATAGACTCATTCGTTCGGATAGGAGTATAGCCTCCCTGATTGATGGGAAGACTATCGTGTATAGTGATCGAACTTTTTTAACCGGGTTCCTATAGGAGGATTCCCATCCTCTAGATCTAGCTGCATCTACTATTCCCTGTATCCTCTCTAGTAGGACTGGATAGAATCTTACACCTGTCATCACTATGAATGAGGCTTTGTAGGGTAGTATCCTCCCTAATATGGATACTATATCGGATATCGGTGTTGTATAGGTTAGTATGCATGCGGCTGTTACGGCTAAAGCTATCTTCATGGTGACTGTTGTACCCCATAGTAGGCCAGCATATGTTATAGCTGTGTATCCTATGATAGGTGTTCCTTTAGGTGTAACTTCTAGTAGGACTTTACATCCATACTCTGGCGGTATTCTCCAAAGCTGTTCTGGGCTTGTTATCCAAAGCGATACGGTGTATCCTCCGAGTAGTGAACCTATATATGCCCACCAGGCTCTGGAGATTAGTTTACTCCATGGCACCTTAGATAGGTATCCTATCATAGCTATCTGGGCTGCTAGTATTATTAGAGGTTGTGGTTCTAGGTATAGTGTGGATAGTATCGTGCAGCATGCGAACCATACGGCTTTCGCTATAGGGTTTAATCTATGTATAACTGTATCCTTAGCTTCATACTCGAGTAGTACCATCTACACCCCCCTCAGCATGTGTACTATATAGCTGTACATCTCCTCTATGGATAGGGTATCCCCTGGTATACCGTATTCAGATAGCATCTGGCTTAGCCTCGTTATCTGTGGGGGTTGAACCCATGTGGATCTTAGTATCTCTGGTTTGGAGAATACGTATCTAGGAGTGCCGTCTAGGATTACTCTACCTTCACGCATAACTATAACTCTGGTAGCGAATCTAGCGACCAGCTCCATCTCGTGTGTGATCATGATTATGGTTTTTCCTCTCCTTCTTAGATCATCTAGGAGTCTGCATATATACGTGGATTCTATCCAATCCTGACCTGTGGTAGGTTCATCGACTACTATAATCTTCGGATCCATAGCTATGACTGATCCTAGTACTACACGAAACTTCCTCCCTCTATCGAGTGATGATGTAACGCTATCTCTATAAGCTTCTAGTTCTAGGATTCTCATTATCTCTTCGACTCTATCCTCTATATAATCTTCTGGGAGTCCGAGATTCCTGAGGCCGAATCCTATCTCTTCTTTAACAGTTGTGAAGAATAGCTGTTGTTCAGGTATCTGGAAGACGTAGCCTATCTTCTTAACTATATCCTTCATCCTAGCATTCCTTAGATCTAGGCCATCAACTATTATCTCTGTATATCTATCTCTAGGCTTAAGTAATCCGCATAGGTATTTTGCAAGAGTTGTTTTTCCAGATCCGTTCTGCCCTATTAAAGCTACGAATTCTCCGTTATAGATATCTAGGTTTATATCTTGTAGAGCTTTAACACCTCCCGGATATGTATGCGATAATCTTCTAACCTTTACTATGGGTTCTCTAGGCTTCTCGATTTCTTTGTATGGGTTAGGTCTGGGTGGGGTTTCTCGTCTATCTCTGAGTATATCTACTATACGTTTGAATGCTTCGTCTATATTTATAGCTATATCTCCGCTCCATAGGTTATCCATCTTGAGCTTCATCGTAAGCTTAGAAACATCTGGTATGCGTATACCGATTTTTTCGAGTATATCCGCTTCTTGTAGTATATCTCTAGTATCTCCATCCATAACTACCTCGCCTTTATCTAATACTATGATCCTATCTGCAAGCTCTACAGCTTCCTCAGCATCGAAGCTTGATAGGATTATCGTTATGCCATACCTTTTATTCAAATCCTTTAGGATGGATAGGACTCTCATACTACCTAGTGGATCGAGCATGGAGGTTGGTTCATCTAGAGCTATAATGTTAGGCATCATGGATAGGACTCCAGCTATAGCTAAGCTCTGCTTCTCACCTCCTGATAGGTTGTATGGATTCCTATATCTTAGAGCTCCCAGCCTCGTTGCATCTAGAGCGAATTCGATTCTCTTCATAACTTCATCTTTAGGTAGACCTAGGTTTGATGGACCGAAGGCTGCATCCTCCCATACCGTGAAGGAGACTATATGTGCTTCAGGATCATCCATAACTACACCTATATGCATAGCTAGCTCGTAGAGTGGATGCTCCCTAGTATCTAAACCTTCGACTAGGATGCATCCTCTAAGCCTACCTTTAACATAGTTCGGGATAACCCCACCCATAACGTATATCAGAGTAGTCTTCCCAGATCCTGTTCTACCAAGTATAGCTGTAACCTCCCCCCTCCTAATCCTTAAATCTATATCCTTTAACGCAGGTTTATCAGATCCCTCATAGGTAAATGAGACATCTTCTAGAATTACCGGGTAATCCCTATACATAGACTCCATAAATCAATCGAGATATACTAGGATCAAACCTAAAAATATTAAGATAGTAGGTAGGATCCCTTCCTCCTAGAATGCTTAGATCGCTAAACAATCCTCCATCATAAACGCCACATCTATGGAGAAATCATGGATAAAAACTATGGATAATCGATAGGGGGGATCCAGATACACATAACCCTTAGGATACATACTCTAGGAGTAAGGGGTTGGATAGTGGACCGGGAGGGATTTGAACCCTCGACCTCCCCCGCGCCAAGGGGGCGATCATACCAGTCTGATCTACCGGCCCATCTATAACTAGGCTATCTCTGTTAGGGATCGAAGCTTTTAAACTTTAACCAGTTTTAACCCGCTTACTACTTAATCCTCTCCCTATTAACCTTCCTATTCTTCCAAGAATATTTCGCTATCCTAGAGGATTCTCCGTAATGGCATGCTGCACACCTCTTCTTCTTAACGTTATAGGATCTTCTCCCACATCTCCGGCATCTTATATGGAGCGTCTCCCCACCATACTTACCCATAGAAGCTGTTCCTTTAACCATAAACCCTAGCCTCCTACAGGCGATATCAGTATAACGTTATCCCCTCTTATTATAACATTCCCTAGCTTTACTCCTTCATTTCCATCAGTTACATCTTCAGTCTTAGATAGAACTAGGTTTAGATGTTTATCGTATCCTTCAAGCAGCCCCCTTAACGTCTTGCCTCCTTTAAGCTTAACGAGCACTATCCTACCAAGACTCTCCTCTAATACCGTAAATGTTATCTCACTCATGATCCCTACTCTAGAAGCAGATAGATATCCCTTTTAAAACTTTTCCCTCTCTGATAGGCTATGCCAGCTTTACCCCTAGGATATTAAGGTTATTAAATCTCCTTCTCACCTAATACTAGCTGTATGCGTTTGAAACGTAGGGATATTAGACGTAGGGAGGCTAGCATAGTATTAGAGAAGCTGAAAGCTAGCTTAAACCTTAATCTAGATATAAGACCGGATAGATGTGAAGTTGTCGATTCCGACGATTTCACCCTATACATTCTGGATGGGGAGCCGGTCGTATTCAAGATAGGCGATGAGGTGTATCCTACATTATTATTCGGTGAGGTTATAAACATGCTACCGAAGGTATTTGTCGATCGAGGAGCGATTCCTCATATATGTAATGGCGCAGATGTTATGGCTCCAGGTATAGTTAGGATTGAAGGAGTATTCGGTGAAGGTGGTATAGTAGCTATCTGCGATGAGAAGTATTCTAAAACCATAGCTTTAGGTAAAGCTTTGAAGGATAGCGAGGTGATTAAGTCTATGGGTAGAGGTAGGGCTATCGAAACTATACATTATATAGGTGATCGCATCTGGAGATTTATAAAGATGGCCAAATCTAGCTAGATCAATTATATAGTCTATGCTATCTTGTTAAATTTTCAAGATTAAACCTTCTAGCTAGATTATCCAGGTCATCCTCATCTAGGTATCCCTTCTTACTTTCAGCTATACTTTTAGCATACGCTAATATCTCTCTAACTTTTCTTTCATCATCTGGAAGTTTATATCCTCTACTAGCTAGGAGGTATGATAACCCATGTGTACCCGATGTTACACCTAGAACTATACGCCATTCTCTACCTACAAGTTTAGGTGGGTAGGGCTGGTAAATCTCGGGATTCTTCAATATACCATCCTGATGTATCCCAGATTGTACGGAAAATACATCGTATCCGGATACGGGTTTAAACCTATATATAGGGATACGGGAAGCTTCTGCTACGTATAGACTAGCCTCCACAGCTTTAGATAAGTCGAATCTATCGATACCATAAAGTTCGTATATTAGGAGGATCACCTCATCTAATGCAGCATTTCCAGCCTTATCACCTAGCCCGTTCCATGTAGCCGATATAGATGATGCCCCCGCCATTACAGCTGAGATAGAGTTCGCTAAAGCTAACCCCCTATCGTTATGGTAATGGACTTCTATAGGTATACCTCTAGCGTTATCAACTAGCAGCTTCATCCTATTGTATGCAGCTATAGGTATTAGTACACTAACGGTATCGCAATCCCTAATCCTATCCACATCATCTACCTCTGATAGTATCTTAATCAGCCTATCGATGGGTGTTCTAGTAGAATCCTCTAGGTGGAGCGATACTTTTAATCCATGCTCCTTACAGTACGAGATAAGTTCTAGACAAGATTGTAGAAGATCATCAAAGCTAGCTCTAAATTTACTCTTAAGATGTATATCAGAGAACCCGGCTGTTATCGATACCCACTCGAAATCATACTTCAAACATAGATCTATATCGCTTTTTCTGAGCCTATTCCAAACCTGGATTTTAGAATTCCTAAATTCTAGCTGTCTAATACTTTCTAGAAGTACCCTTTCCCTATCGCCATATTCTGTGAATACTTCCACATAGTCTACCCCTATCTCATCATCGTAGCTAGCTATACGTAGCTTCTCATCTAAGGTTAAAGCGACACCAGCTGCTTGCTCACCCTCTCTAAGTGTAGAATCGACTATCACAATATTCCTAGGATCCAGCTCGAATTCTAGGTAGTCTCTATTAAACTCCTTCATAGAGTATATGAACCTCAGCCTATAAAGAATACTCAGGTAGATATATACATTTACTAAGTAGTACTCATATAATCAACGTAGAGGTATATATATTATTCACTATATACCGTAGTATAAGTGAAACATACACATCTCACGGAGGATTCTATACCCGTATATAAAGTTAAAACTTAATACTTCCTAAAACCCTAAAAATATCTGTGAATGCCGGGCTAGCTCAGCTGGTTAGAGCGCCAGACCCCTATCCATATGGGGTTAGGGTGAGACTCATAATCTGGAGATAGCCGTTCATACGGGTCTAAGACCGGGCTACCAGAAGTCGGGGGTTCGAAGCCCCCGCCCGGCATTGTAGGGGGTTCAAAACCCCCGCCCGGCTCCACAACCTTTATAAAACTCCCCCTCTTATGCTGCTTCTATTAGTATAATCGTATCGTAAACACTAATATCTAAGATGCAGAAAGTATAATTTCTATCGAAGTAGTTCATGAAGGTTGAGGTATGAACTGGTTTCTAGACATCAATAGTAAGCTTATCGATACTAAAAGATCTAGTAGGTTATGCGTTATATGTAAGGGTGCGCATCTACTTTGTGGTAAGAGTAGGTGTCCTGTAATAGTTAGAGCTAGCATTATGTATGAGGCAGTAAGGTATTTCGATAAACTCGATGTTGAAGGATCCTCCCCTCCAGGTGTTTTTGTAGGTAGGTTTGGCTATCCTAAAGTATATGTCGGGCCTTTAACACCTCCGTTTAAAGGTGATACACGGATACTAGATACTCCTGAATACTGGTTTGGTATGTCTATAGAAGATATAGTTAGATTTCGTAGTATACTTTTAAGAGGTGAAAGACTTATGCGTGTCGATTCAGCTGCTAACCCAGATAGTCTTCTAGTAACTCTTCAAGAGTTAGCTATGTCCTATAAACCAGTTGATCTAGAGGTTAAGCTTGCTAGTAAGCCTAGAGCCTCTATAGTATTAGATGACGAGGTTCAGCCGTTGGGTATATCTGCTCCTTTATCTAGAATCATACCTGGGGGTAATATCTATGTTGATAGACGTATGGAGAAGATTTACTATGATAGGGATATCAAAGCTGCGGATGCTGTTTTCGATCTATATAGATCTGGTGTATCGGTAAGCTCTATACAGAAAGCCTTTAGTCTAGGTATATTCGGTATAGGATCCAACCGTAGGCTGGTACCTACTAGATGGAGTATAACTGCTGTAGATTCTATAATATCTGAAAGGATTCTAGAAAAGGTTAAGCATTATCCGCCTATCTCTACATACCTATTATTTGAATCTGTATATCTCGATAATCGATTCAAGATATTGATGATGCCTAGTTTTTGGAGCTATGAATCTATAGAAGCATGGTATCCTAAAACCGTCTGGAACCCGGATGGTAGGATCCCAGTTATTGAAGGAGATTGGGAAGGTTATCATGGTAAGAAGAATTACGCTATCATCGGTGGATGCTACTACGCTGCTAGACTTGCGGTTGCAGAGTATCTCAACTCTATAATGAGGCAAGCTTCGGTTTTGATACTTAGAGAAATACATCCAGGGTATATTATGCCTGTAGGTGTATGGCATGTGAGAGAGCATGTACGCAATGCTTTGAGGAAGAAGCCGATAGTATGTCAAAGTATAGAAGAAGCTTTATCAATCATATCTAGTAGTCTTGAAATACCTTTAAAGGTATGGGTAAAGCATAGCCATCTACTTAGACGTGAATTATACCAGCGGAATATTCAAGACTATCTATAGAGGATGCTCCATGGTTTTAGCTTAGTTATCCTATAGCAATCTTAAAATATAACTATTCTTAGTTTAGACTATACGTCTTGGTAATAAGTAAGATAGGTGAAGTATATGGGTAAAGAGACGGCTTTAACCTTATGGTTTGAGGAACTGAATAAGAAGGATGTAGGGCTGGTAGGAGGTAAGAATGCGAATCTAGGTGAAATGATAAATGCAGGGATACCTGTACCCCCAGGGTTTGCTGTCACCGCATACGCGTATAAGAGATTCATAGAAGAGACTGGGATAGCTAGTAAGATCTACGATATACTTAGAGAAACTATAAAGGATTCGAAGGACCCTACCCAGTATGAGGAGGCTTCTCGTAGAGTTAGAGCTTTGATAGAATCTGTTAAAATGCCTGAAGATATACGTAGTGCTATAGTCGAGAGTTATAGAGAGTTATGTAGGAAGATTGGTACAGATTCTGTATTCGTAGCTGTTAGATCATCTGCTACTGCAGAAGATCTACCTGATGCAAGCTTTGCAGGGCAACAGGAAACCTATCTGAATGTTAGAGGGGAGGAAGAGGTAGTTAAGTATGTGCAGAAATGTTGGTCGAGTCTATTCACTCCTCGAGCTATATTCTACAGGACTCAGAAGGGGTTCGCGCATGAACGGGTCTTGATAAGTGTAGCTGTTCAGAAGATGGTTAATAGTAGATCTGCAGGTGTGATGTTTACTATCCACCCTGTAACAGGTGATAAATATAAGATCGTTATAGAATCTGTATGGGGTCTTGGAGAAGCTATAGTATCTGGAGCAGTAACACCGGATCGCTTTATAGTTGATAAGAGTACTTTCGAGATAGTGGAGAAGGAGATCGCGGAGAAGACTGTTGAGTATGTGAGAGATCCGATTACAGGTAAAACTGTTCATTTAGAAGTACCTGTAGATAGGAGGAATGCTCCGAGTTTAACTGATGAAGAAGTAAAGTATCTAGCTATGCTTGCTAAGAAGATAGAGGATCACTATGGCCATCCTCAAGATATAGAGTTTGCTGTAGATAGGGATCTACCATTTCCAGAGAATATATTCATAGTCCAATCGAGACCTGAAACTGTATGGAGTGTTAAACCTAGGGAGGAGGTTAAAGCTGAAAAGCCTAAAGTTGCAGTCGAGCGTAAGGTAATCCTTAAAGGTCTACCAGCTAGTCCAGGTATATACGCTGGTAGGGTTAAGATAGCTTTAACACATGAGGAAGCAGCTAAGGTTATGGAGAAAGGTGATATACTCGTCACTAAGATGACTAATCCAGATTGGGTTCCATATATGAGGATAGCTGGAGCTATAGTTACAGATGAAGGAGGTATGACATGCCATGCAGCTATAGTATCTAGGGAGCTTGGTATACCTTGTATAGTAGGTACTAAGAATGCAACTCAGATTTTAGTAAACGGAGGATACTATACGGTTGATGCTAAGACTGGGGTTATCTATGAAGGTATAATAGAAGAGCTAGCTAAACCTGTTCCAGCTGCTCCTACAGCTGCACCTACTGTACCAGCTATGGGTATGGTTGCAGCTCCTATGCCGATTACTGCTACGAAGATTTATGTTAATATATCCATACCAGATGTAGCTGAGAAGATAGCTACTGAAACTCAGGCGGATGGAGTAGGTCTACTAAGAGCTGAGCATTTAATGTTGAGTGTAGGAAAACATCCGAGGTTACTCATCGAGGAAGGTGGAGAGCAACGTATGATAGATGCTTTCGCTGAAGGTATAAGGATGGTGGCTCAAGCTTTCTATCCTAAACCTGTCGTCTATAGATTCTTAGACTTTAAGCCAGATGAATTTCTAGCACTACCTGGTGGAGATAAGTATGAGAAGGAAGCTGGGCATGTAGGACCTAACCCACTTATAGGTTATAGAGGCGCTTTCAGATATATTAAGGAACCTGATATATTCAGGCTTGAATGCAGAGCTATAAGGAAGGTTAGGGATGAATATGGGCTTAAGAACGTATGGGTTATGATACCATTCGTTAGAAGAGTGGAGGAGTTGCGTCTAGCTAAGAAGATCATGGAGGAGGAGGGTCTCGTAAGAGGGCCTGACTTCAAAATATGGATAATGGTTGAGGTACCCAGTACGGTTCTGCTAATAGATAAATTCATAGAAGAGGGTATAGATGGTGTAAGCTTTGGTACTAATGATCTTACGATGCTTATACTAGGTATAGATAGGGATGATGCTTCAGTTCAAGAGATATACGATGAGAGAAATCTAGCCGTATTGAGAGCTTTAAGTCACGTTATAAGAGTGTGTAGGAAGCATGGTGTTACTACAAGTATATGTGGTCAGGCGCCATCTAATTATCCCGAAGTGGTAGAATTCCTGGTTAGGGAAGGTGCAACTAGCATATCTGTAAACCCAGATAAAGTTATCGAGACTAGGTTACTCGTGGCTAGTATAGAACAGAAGATACTATTGGAGGAGCTTAGAAATATAAGGGAGAAGAGTGAATCGGAGAAACCGTTTTTCAAGTTTGAATGGGCGAAGGAGTTAGATTGATCTATAATAATATCTTTAAACCCCCTATCCTGTATATCCTATTTTAGGGTTTATGAAAGGCGTAGATTATGAGAGGCTCCTAGCTCGTAAGTTATCTAAGCTTGGTTTTGCTGTAGTTAGGGCGCCGAGCTCAGGTAGTGGTACGAGGATCGAAAGACCTGATATCATAGCCGGACGGAAAGGTTTAATTCTAGCTATCGAAGTAAAAACCACCTCTAGAAAGAAGATTTACGTTGGAGAGGAGGGTTTGAAACGGCTTATAAGATTTTCAGAAAAATTCGGTGCCACACCATATATAGCAGTTAAGTTCAAAGGGTCAGGCTATGACTGGTTTTTCATACCGCCTCAACATTTTAGGAAAGGAGGGAGAATGTATAGTATATCATTAGAGGAGGCTTCAAAAATAGGGATAAGACCAGAGCTGCTCGCTGCACGTAGACTTATGGATTTCTCTTAACTCTTCGAGGGGTCATCGTATGCTATTAGATACGCATGAAATCGTCAAGGCTATAGTGAATTCGTATAGAGGTATAGGTGCTATAGTTGAGTTTGGAGTAGGGTTCAATCCTTGGGTTGCTTGTACTCTCAAAAAGGTTTTACCGCATGTTAGGATAATCGTCGTAGATAGGGATCAAAGAGTTTTAGATTATGTCCGACATACATGTCCTGATCTAGAAGTTAAACTCGATGATGTAACCAGGTTGAACGTAGATGAGTATCGTGATGTCGAGATGTTTTACTCTATCAGGCCTCCGCCAGAACTCATACCTTATATGGAGGATATAGCTCGGAGGGTTAAAGCTACACTTATAATAAGACCTTTAACCGAAGGTGAATCAGGATATTTATTCGATGAACGTAAATGGATTAAGATAAATCCGCACATATATGTACTTAGATGGATTTAGATACGTGTATACTATCCCCCTCTATCGTTACCGTCATTTCATCTCCTAGATCAGGTTTAGATTTTAGCTGACCCCACTCATCCATAGTGAGTACGATCGTAACTCTAGGTACTCTTATAGTAGCACGAGATATAGGTAGAGATGCTAGTACTTGACTTACTACTGGTATAACTTCTCTAGCTATCTCAGATTGTTCAAGCCTACTAGTATCCATAATTATGGGTGGAGTAGCAGGCTTTTCTTCAGCCAAATCTATACGTACAACTTCCTCTCCACTTGGGAGTTTTTCCAGAATCTTACCGACTACGATAGCTTTAAAGGATACAGATGCCACGTTATTCGCCCTCAAACTAGGAAGCCTAGTAGGCGGTATATTAGCTTTCCGGCGTTATAGATCGTGATGTATTGGATGCTATGATAATCCCATTCCCTAGCTAAGCTATGCAAGCTATGATCTAGACTATGGTATCAGTATAATTTTTAAGATTCGGCTGTTGGAATTAGATACATGGTGCTGAGATAGTTGTCTCTTGTAGATGATTATGGTAGAAGATTGACGACGCTTAGGATAGCTGTTACTGATAAATGTAATCTCAGATGTATATATTGTCATAGAGAAGGGGAGAATTATAGTGTAGGTATGAATTGTGATGTCGATATAGATGAACTCGTATCTATAGTAAGTATAGGTGCAGAACTTGGTTTAAGTAGAGTTAAGATTACTGGTGGTGAACCATTGCTGAGAAAGGATATAGTGGATCTCATTTACCGTATATCTAGTCTAGATGGTATTGAGGAGGTTTCGATGACTACTAATGGTGTACTTTTATCCAATTATGCATATAAGCTTAAAGAGGTTGGGTTAAAGCGTATCAATATAACTGTTAATACCATTAATAAGGAGACTTACAGGATTATTACAGGTTTCGATCTTCTGGATAGAGTTCTAGATGGGGTTAAATCCGCTGTAGACGCTGGTTTAACCCCTGTCAAAATAAATATGGTTTTATTGAAAGATTTGAATGAGGATGATATTCCAAATATGATAGGATATGCCGCTAATGTTGGAGCAGTGCTACAGGTTATAGAATTTGAAAAAGTAGGTGTAGTGGATAACGAATTATACGATAAATTTCATGTGTCGCTAGATAGAGTCGAAATTCTTCTATCTAGGATAGCTATAGCTAAATATTGTAGGAGTAGTCATGCTAGACCTAGATATGTTCTACCCAATGGTGTAATAGTTGAACTTGTGAAACCTATGCATAACCCTACCTTCTGTAAGTATTGTGATAGATTGAGGGTTACATCTAGAGGAGAACTTAAACCATGTTTACTACGCTATGATAATCATGTGAATATAGTGGAGGCTATAAGATGTGGAGCTAGTAGAGAGGATCTTAAGAAGCTTTTCCTATTAGCTATAGCTAGGAGGAAGCCATACTTCGAATAAACTAAACTATACTCTTGATACTCTAACTTCTAGGAAGTGGGTTGCGCATGAGATACATGGGTCATACGCTCTAATAAGCATCTCACTTTTACGAACTATCTCTTCATCGCTCCTATCTAGATACTCTTTAAGATATACCCTTAAATCCGCCTCTATATTAGCTGCATTCTGACATGTAGGTGGAGCTATGGATGCATACGTAACTACGCCATCATCGTTTAGTCTATAGCTATGGAAATTTATACCTCTAGGAGCCTCTGTTATAGAGGATGACTCCCCAGCTCTAGGTTCAAGCTTCACATGCGATACCCCCTCCAACTTCTTCTCATCTATAATCCTTAGAGCCTTATCTATCAGCGTCACTATCTCAGCTAATCTAGCTATGTTAGATGCAAACGGGTTGAAGCATGGAAACTTAAACGGGCTTGAAGATAATATATCTCTAGCATCATCCGATAGGCTACGATAGTTTATATTTACACGTGGGAGAGGACCCACCATAAAGCTACCCCTATTTCTTACATACGAATGCTTAGCGTTGGAGTATCCTACCTCAACTTCATATATCCATCGCCTGTACTCGTCTTCTGTTATTTCCAACCCTTCGGTAGACTTTACTACTCCGCTATTTATGGGGTAATCCTCACTATCGTAGAAAGCTATATGCTCAGATCTACGTTCGAACGTAGGATAGTCGAGATTAACTATAAAGCTTGAATATTTTAAAGCTAGGTTTTTAGCTTCTATGAGTTTATCCTTAAACCTCCTTAGCCTTTCATGTGTAGGTATAGATGTGAAGCCCCCTACGATCGTAGATACTGGATGTACACTCCTACCACCTATTATCTCGACTAGGTTATCTCCCACCTCTTTGATCTTGAAGCCAGTTTTAATCACATCGGGATAATCCCTAGCCATAGCTATAATATCTGGGTGGCCAGTATAGTCTGGTAGAGCCATAGCAAAAAGGTGTAGAGCATGACTGCTTAGTATGCCACCTATAGCCATAAGCTCTCTAAGATGGTGTATGTGTTCAGGTAGCTCTAAACCTAGTATCTTCTCGATAGATTTTAAAGCTGTTATCTGATGAGTTACAGGGCATACGCCACATATCCTAGATACTATTTCATGAATTTCATAATACATTCTACCAATTAGGAATGCTTCAAAAAATCTAGGTGCTTCATGTATCTTAAACTTTAAATCTTCTATAGTTCCTCCACTTATCCTTATTTCGAGAGAGCCTTTTCCCTCGACTCTAGATATGTATGGTATATCTATGATTCTGGTCAAACGCTAACCCTCCAAGGGATATTGTATAGCAGCTTCTTAAACATCGTTATAACACCTTTCTATGCATGTCATACACGATAAGCTATCAGGATATAAAGTTAGCAGGTATAAAATATATACGTGAAGATAAGGGATCGATTCTATAAACTGCATGCGGATTCTATACGCTTCGATAAGAATCTAAATCCTATAGTTATCGAAGGGCATACCCGCATACATAGACCACATCTAGTACAAACCCTCCTTTCAAATAAGAATTTATTGGAGAGCGATAACGCTTTAGATGGGCATACATCGATACATAAACCGCACTTCGTGCAGAAGATAGGTCTAATCAGTATTTTCAAAAGTATTCTCCAACCATTATCTCTCGATATAATTGTAGCCTCCCCCCTATCCATATTGACGTATATACGTGAATCATCATATGATGCTATAGCTAGACCATTCTTCGACTTGAAATCTACACCGTATATATAGCATGAAGTATCCATAAGACTTAGATCAAACCATTTAGGTATACTAAGCTTTATAGCTTTACCATAGCATAACCTCATCCTAGAGTATCCGATCTTATCGTCTATATCAATCCTAGTAGGGCGATTTATACTGAAAGAATTCGCTATCTTCGATGGTATATTAACCCACCTCCATAAATGCCTCTCTACGTATACCTGGTTATAGCTATGTTTCGAAGCCCATGCATCTATGTATTTCATCCATCTATGCCATAGCTCCTCATGCAGTCTCTCAACCTCCCTAAATTCAGCTACATTACAGTATGGACATAGGTAGCATCCTATTCTATCGAATCCTTCACGATATAAAGGGTTAGCATACGAATCGAGTTTAACCCTCCTAAGATATAGCCATACATGTAGCATAGTCCAATCGTTTATAGGTGCACAATAGATTACGTTAGGTAGGAGTTTATTACGTCCTACACTTCCAGATCGGCTACGTCTTCTAGACTCAAACCTTCTTTGTCCTATGAAGCTTAGAGCTTCACCAACCCTTCTATAGAGTCTATTCATAGGTATCAGCTTACATAATTTACAACACCATCTGTAATCCCTAGCTGGAGGGCCATATATGTCTAGATAGCTCCAGAAGGAATCCCCTGCCGATGCTTCTAAGATATCTAAGGAGAATCTATCAGCTACTCTATGAACGTTATCTACCGTTTCAGGCAGCTCTAGTCCTGTATCATTAAATATGAGTATAGGATCCAAGCCTGCTTCTAATGCTATCGATAGAGTAGCTAAACTATCCTTACCACCTGAGTATGCCAGGGTGAGATACGATGAATGAAATCTCTCCTTCATTTTAACTGTGAATTTGCATGCCCTCGATCTAGCCATTTCCACTTCTCTAACGTTTGCTTTAAGAATATCATCTAAGCTTCTACGTCTAATTATAGGCTTCTCACATTCCTCCCTACCCCATGTTTTAAGGATGTATATATGCCTATCATCCGCTTCAGCTAAACCTATCACGCATCCATCTCTATCTATGAGAGCTAAATAACCACGATCTAAGCTACTGAAATTAGATAGATGTTCGATTACACCTTTACTCTTAGGCTTACAGTTTAACTTGATAGAAGGTAGCAACCCCTTATCAAGTAGGATTTTACAAAACCATCTGAATGGTTTCAATTTCCACTTCAGAATATATAAATCGAAGAATACATGCGCTATGATAGCTCCGCCTACTACTACCTCAAATGCTTCATCCATATATGGTATCCTATTAACGATTATAGGTACTCCATCTAACCCAACCTCATGAATACCTACGTCGAAGCTGTTCCTCAATCCTTCATCTATATGCTTTATATCCCCCTCGAAAGCAGGTCTAGGATCGGCTAAACCTGTAAGCCTTACATCTATACCTACACTACCACATATTCCGCATACCTTCTGTAGCAGAGGTACACCGCAATCTAGACACCACGATATATGTTTAGGCATGGATCCACTGCTTACCCTAGAATAGTTTTTCATAAGGTAGATTTTTAAACGTTAAGATGATTTATCCAAGATTCAGGGTTGAATACTATACGTAGATATAATCGATTTAAAAATAGAGATTTCTTAGAGACCGCTGAGAACATTCTCTTTTGCATAGTAGGTGAGGTGCATCCAGATGGCTGTGTAGTAGCCTATCCGAGATATATAGCTACAAGTGAATCTTCAGGATCTATCTGGAGAAGTAGAGATGGATTAAACTATGAGAGATTAATGAAAGTCTATAGTATGCTATCGTTAAGGGAATCCATAAGACTGTTGGATAAGTATCCGTATTATGTACGTTATATCGACGCATGGGGTATAAATATGCCATGTATACCTATCGAAAGGATAGTTAGACATTTTAAACCTGAAGAAAAACTGGAAGAGATTATGCATAGAGGGGCAGACGATATATTAGAAGATAAGCTTACGAAGCTAGTAGAGATTCTCATAGATTCTACAGGTATACCTTTAGAATTCTTCGGCGTAACAGGCTCCATACTCGTAGGGATACATAATCCACGGTTCTCTGATATAGATCTAACAGTCTACGGTTTAGATGAATCCATAAAGGTTAGGGAGGCTTTACTAGATCTTAAAAAGAGTGGAGTTATCAAGTCTATCCCGCAGAGCCATATAGATAAGTCTATCAATGAGAAGATACAATATTACCCTTTAAGCGTGGATGATCTTAGAAAGATATACGATAGGGTATGGCAGAGAGGCGTATTCGATGATGTATACTTCTCTGTGCATCCTGAACGTCTATATGTAGATGAGAGATATGGAGATAGAATTTACAGACATAAAGGTTTAGCTAAGGTTGTGGCAGAGGTAGTGGATGACCGAGATGGTATATTTTTACCTGCGATATATTCTATATCCGTACTAGAATGGCTTGAAGGTAATGGTATATGTAACATAGAGGAGCTAGTATCTTTCGATGGATTCTTCTCCTCAGCCTTTCAGATCGGTGATAGAATAGAAGTAAAGGCTAAGCTTGAAGAGGTGTACGATAGAAAGAAGGGTAGAATATATTATAGGCTAGTTTTGGGTACACTCGAATATGCCGGATTGGAGTATGCTAAGATTCTATATCCTCATTAGATAAACTTTCATAGCTTTGAATACGGCTAAACCTATCATAGCTGATATAATCGTCATAATAACTCTCTCTATAGCTGAAACTGGTAGCATTACCATAAATAAATCGCCAAGACCTCTAAGAGGTATGTTAGGTAACCCCATCTTAACAGCTAGGACACCTATAGCATTTAGAGTGTCACGTATAGTCTTCATAGGTATATATAAGCCTACTCCTAATATGAACATAAGGTTACCCCACATATGATCTGCCATGATACCTGCAAAACATGCTATGAGTAAAGCCAGGATCTGTCTATACCCTCTACCAGATTCCTCTATCCAAGTGTGAATCCTACGGTTGAATACTAGCGTTAAAGCTAAAGCTACACTATGAAGAGGTATCGGGTAGAATGGTGCTTCAAACCCTATAGGCGTAACATACCAGCATCCTATGAGTATTGCTGCTACGATAGCAGCTTTTACCCATCCAGTATTAGGCCTTCTAGCTATGGATCCTGTAATATACGCAGCAACCCCTCCCGCTGGTATGGTGAGAAGACCAAATATAGTTTGAGGAGGTATTATCCAGATTATAGTATTAGCTATCAAAGCTGTTACTAACCCCAAGGATGGTCCCAGGATTAACCCCATAATAGGATAGAGGATGACCGATGGAGATATACTACCCTGGCCTTGTGGTAAACCTACTATAGGTATATTCGGTAGAAGTTTAGCTATCGCTATGGTTAGCGCTGTGAATACAGCTATCACAGCTATCCTTTTAGCTGGTATCCCATGTAGCTTCATATCACTCTGTGTAATATATTACACAGGTATTTAAATACCTACATTACAATCAACAAAGTTGAATGTGTAGATAAAGCGCAGCGTTAACCTTCAATTCTAGCCAAGTATATATTATGTTTGCAGCTTATAATCCGTAGATATGCGCGTCTACCTATGAGCTCATCGCTGGCATCTACTACAGTTATAGCTCTACCCTTAGCTACAGCTAATACCTCACCTTTAAGCCATCCTGAAGCTACGATTTCAGCTTTGATCTTCATACCAGTAGTGAAGGGTGATGGTATCGTGGGTCTAGGATGTATACCAAAGTCCTCCGGTTTCAAAATAAGCTTAATACCATACTTCTTCTCTAATCTATGCAACTCTCTATAGAATCTAGTCCATGAGAATGGTTTAATGCTAGATGGTTTTCTCCCCCTCTTATGTGCTTCATACTTCTGTATACCTAAGGGAGGCCACTTCTTACCAGCACCTATTCTTAAAGCATACTCTATTATCTCTGGTATATCTTGATCGTTAATACCCGGTACCCATACAGGCGCTATAAGCAGATCCAAACCGTTTATACTCGTAACGTATTCAGCTATAGCTTTAACCTTCTCTATATCGTAATCCTCTGTTCCAGCTATAATCTTAGCCTTTTCTGAATCCAAAGTGTCTATGGATAGATTCAACCTCGATAACCCTGCATCTCTTAGATCCTCAAGCCTTTTTTCATCTAGAAGTGTACCATTACTCTGCATAGATACGACGTCAACCCCCTTTATAGATGATAGCTTCTGGACCAGATCGGCGAGATACGGGTATGTTGTAGGTTCTCCAACAGTATCTATATGGATTTCTATACCTCTAGATCCCTTATATCTCACAACTTCTATAACCCAATCATACAGGTAGTCTAGGTTAACTACATACTCTGTTAGTCTATATCGTGATTTAGGTCCAGCATCCGTGGAGCAGTATATACATGAAAGATTACATATAGTCGTAGGTCTAACTTGAAGTATATTCGTACCCCTATCTATGATACCGAAAGCTATACATCCTATAAGAGGTATTCCGCTATCCCGATCTATCGTTATAACCCGTCGCAGTCTAGTAATCACCCCAGTTTAAGATAGCTACTATAGAGAGCATAATGATTCTATTCCTAATTATAGTTTTAGGATATAGTAACCTACCCTATTTAATATTAACTAGAGTAAAAATCTTAATTCATCTATAGAAGCTAGGTTCGTTAGGTATGACGAAACTAACGTATACATCGATAGTAGGTTTAGCTCTACTAGCTATCGGGTCATCATTATTCGTAATATTCTACTTACCCGGTATCGAAAGTATGGTGATAGCAGTTACGTTCATAGTATTCGGAGTCATTCTATCGCTACTAAGTATATTAGACCTTATAATAGACAATGCTAGATTGCCAGCTCTAGGTATAGGCATATTATCCATAAGCATCGGAGGGCTCTATGTTATAGTATCTATGAAGAAAGAATTAACTCCATACTTCATATCCATTATTATAGTGTCGCTAGGTATAACCCTCTTCTTAATAGGTATTAAGCGAACATATGAATTCTAAGCTTCTACTATAGCTTCGACAGCTCCTCAGCCGTTTTCTCAACCTTCCCTACAAGTGGGGTTAGAACCTTTATCTTTCTTATACCAGCATGTCTAAGCGGGGCTATCTTCTTAGCCTCGTTATATACATCAGATGCAAGCTTACTTAGAACAGCCTCCTGGACAAACTGTGTGAAGCTTAGAGTTGAAGCTCTTTCCATTATAATCTTCCGACCTATACTCCTTATAGCTTTAGCTTGACTGCGGCTTATACGCTTAACCGTACAGCATAAAAGGAATATTCTGAGCTTATACCCATCCTTCGTTTCTACATCGAATATACTATCAATCTTACTACTCCCTCGTCTAACAAGGCTTCTAAGATAGTCGCCTAGATACTCTTCTCCCTTAAACTCTGCGTATGCCTTGCCCCCCTCAACCTTCACTATCTGGAATTTAAGCTTGATATTGATATGACTGAAATCCCCAGTTATATCGTAAAGCGTAGTCTCGACTACGCTACCTATAAGTTTTGAAGGATCATCACTAACTATAGCTGGTAGTTCTACTTCGCCAAATGCTGGAGGTGCATATACAGGATACCAGACCTTAGCTTTAGCTTTCACCCTAGGTTTCGGCATAGCCTTCTAGAAAGGGCTATACTCGGAAACTTATAAATCCTCCTTAAGTATTAAACTCTAGTTTAGCAAACAATCTATCTAGCATAGATATATGCATCAATATATCATCTAAAACAGCTGCAAACGAACCTATATCTAAATCGGATTCGATAAAGACTTCCAATCTATCATCATAGTGGTCGTAGTGTATAGATAATCCTTCTGGAAGAAGCTTATCATCAGGTTTTAAAGCTTCAGAAAATATCCAAGCTAGATCGCGGGGAATGCTAAAAGAAAGCCTCGCTGAAAGAAGTATCACTAACCCATCTCCTCTACCAAAGCCGCTATAAAATCCTCTACCTTACCTTTCGCAATATACGCTCCAGCTGCTACCGAGTGCCCTCCCCCCTCACCTCCAACCCTACTAGCTGCTCTACGCATAACTAAACCTAAATCCATATTCTGAACTTTACTACTCCTAGGTAATCTAGCCGAGACTTTAACTTCACCACTAGATGCTCCAGATAGAGCTATAACAGGTAAACCTCTATCAGCGAGATAGGATTCCGTTATGATAGAAGTTACGACGCTAAGCAAATCCTCCTCTACTAGATCTAAACATTTTAGAAGATAGAATTTACCCATAGAGATTATCCTACCGGGCTCAGATAATATAGTACGTATATAACTAGAAATCTTCCTACGATAATCTATATAGGTTGATTCCGCCTTCGCTATCGTATCATCCCCTCTATCACCCATAGCTATGGTTAATGCTAACCCATATAACCCCATCCTACTACAAGCATTCAATAGTGATGCATACTCCCTAGCATCCCTCATATAGCTAAACCTCCTCTCCTTCTGTAAGATATAGACTGTACCTATCAAATCCCTGAGTATAGATGTTGGATAGCTGTTTTCTGCAAGATATCTTAAAAGCTCATTGAATAGCATTTGCTTCTCTTCTTTAGATAGATCTGATAGAGTCCTCCATCTACCCGATTCCTTCAGGCTTATCCCAAGTTTAGATAAGAAGGATATACAGGCATCCTCATCACCTGATAAACCAGGTATAAACGGATTAACTAAGCTTGCTAAAGCTATATGTATAGGTCTACTTTCCCTCCCAGGTAGTAGTAGATCCCTCTGAACGGTTAAGTACCCCTCCCCCTCAGCTTCCTTAACTATAAGTTTATTCACCCCTCTTAGACTACGACCTACATCTATATCCTGCATATCACCTAAAGCTCCCACTATAGCTAAAACTGCTAGATCCTTACACTCTACTCTAGAAAAGCCTTTAGACACTATATAAGCTACACCAGAACCGCTTATTTCAGATACCCCATCCAGACCGTAGAGGTGTGGATTGATATGTATAGAATTTGATGGAGCTTCAAATAACTCTGGTTTATGATGATCTAGTATAGCTAACCCTCCATTCCAACTATACTTAGATAACAGGCTTAGATAGCCACTACCCATATCGCATAATATAGTCATCCTACCGGAACTAGAAGCTCTCTCAAGCTCAGAAGCTTCAAGCCTTCGAAGTATTCTAGCATGAAACCTAACCCCAGCTCTATAAAGTGTTTTAGAGATAATAGCTGTAGCAGATATACCATCCGCATCGTTATGCCCTAGAATAATAACTGGCTGATTCTCATATACCCACTCGTATATGGTTTCGGATAGTTTTCTAGCCCCATCTATAAACTTCGCATAATCCTCGCTCATAACTAACCTGCAGATAGTATAGCAGCTTTATAACTCCAATCTTCAGGTAGCCTACCTATACGCTTATAGTATTTAGCTAGCTTATGTATCTTAGATTCTATAAGCTGAAGAGCTCTCTTATTCGACCCATCACTTTTATGAACTTCAAGATGCTTCTTCAACCGTTCAGCTTTCTTAAGGAGGTTTGCTAGATCTTCAGGTAGAGAAGGTTCTAGATTATGCTCTCTAAGAATCTCCGTTACAGTTTTACCAGTTATGTTTTTAACTAGGGGTATGCCATACTGATCCCTAAGGATAACGCCTATCATACTTGGCGGTATCATCTGTCTACCTAGCTTAACTACTAGAGCTTCAACCTCATCTGGGGTGTAGGTACACCAGGAAGGAGGCCTCTTACTTATAGGCCTCTTCGAATGGGATCTCCCCCTAGCATGCGCTCTCCTCTTCAACTACTTACTCCTCCCTACACATCTAAGCTAGATCTACTGCTTAACTATACTATCTACTATTTAAACCCTCTTCGATTCTATGTACCAGTTAGCAAATTTTCTAAAAGCTTCAGCTCTATGACTCACTTCATTTTTATACACTCCCATCTCAGCGTATGTTTTATTATAGCCATCAGGCTCGAATATAGGATCATAACCCCATCCAAAAGAGCCTCTAGCCTCGTCTGCTATACGCCCTCTAACCCTACCCTCGAAGACTATAGGTCTATAACCAGGTTCACAATACGCGACTACGCATACAAAAGTAGCGTGTCTATCTTCTACACCTTCCATAAGCTTCAATACACCTTTTAAACCTATCGTCCTATATACATAAGCGGAGTATGGTCCAGGGAAGCCTTTAAGCGCATCTATGAATAACCCTGTATCCTCTACAACTAAAGGTTTCCCTATCCTCCTAGCTAGGATCCTAGCTGAAAAGGCAGCTATCCTCTCTATACTATCATCTTGTATTTCGATTTTACGAACCTTGACCACCTCTACATCTATATCATAGGATCTAAGTATACTTCGAACTTCTTCAGCTTTCCTAGGATTACCCGTGGCGAACGCTACTATATGCAAAGCTATCACATATAGTATAGAGTTTATATCGATATTAGTCTAGTGCTATATTTGATGTAAGAGTTTAGATTAACTGCATTATTAAGGAGGAATATATAGGGTATCTGGTGGAGATTTATGGGGTATATAAACCTATATGTAAAGCCATCTAAGCCTATACTAGGATCTAGACGTAAATTCGAAGATTCCAAATATGTAATTCTAGGTGTACCCTTCGATAGTACTTCAACCTTTAGATCGGGGTCAAGGTTTACACCTCAAGCTATCCGTACACTCATCGATAACTTAGAAACCTATAGTATAAGAACCGGTATAGATCTAGAGGATGTAGCGTTATGCGATATAGGCGATTTGAATGAATCGCTATCCGTAGATGAGATGTTACACATGGTTAAATCAGTTGTTTCAGAGATAATAGGTTATGGTAAGATACCTATAACTATAGGTGGAGAGCATACGTTAACGTTAGGTATAGTCAAAACTTTACCAGAAGTGCAAGTCGTATTTCTAGATGCGCATCTCGATCTAAGAGACGAATATCTAGGTTGCAAAGTATGTCATGCAACTGTAGCTAGGAGGATACTTGAACTAAGTAACGTTAAATCCATTTTCCATATAGGTGTACGAGCTATATCGAAGGAGGAGTATATATTCTCCTCCAGTATGAATATTCCATACATCACAACATTGGATTTAAGAAGGGGGTTCAAGAAGGCTATCTCCATAGTAGAATCTAGATTAGATAAGAATACCCCGATATACATATCGATAGATATGGATGTACTAGACCCAGCTTACGCTCCTAGCGTAGCAAATCCGGAGCCAGATGGTATAGATACTGGCATGCTTCTCGATATAATCGAGTATCTAGCATCCTATAAGGTTATAGGCTTAGATATAGTCGAAGCTACGCCTATGTACGATAGCGGTTTAACAATACTACAAGCATCTAAGATATTGATAGAAGCTATAGGTTACATCGAGGTTGGTCGACGTTGATTAGAGAATATATACTATACTTGAGGATGCTATTCATAGCTTCGATCTACATATATACTACAATACTAGATTTGAAATATAGAGAGGTACCAGATGATGTATGGGTATTATCCTATCCGGTAGGTCTATCCCTATTAGCGTTAGATCTAGTATTAACACCGATCTATATCATGGAGACGCTGTTGTTCATGGCTATATCTCTAATCCTAGCCATCACTCCAGCACTACTCGGTCTCTATGGTGGTGGTGATGCAAAGGCATTAGTACTACTAACGCTAACCATACCTAGATACCCTTATGATTTATATAACCCCATTCTATCCTATACTACACCTATAATGACGCTTACATGTTTTAATAACGGTATTCTATTAGCTTTAACAACTTCTATACTCACGTTTATGACTAATATTAAAGCATTATTATCTAGTGATAAACCATTCTCAGAGTTTAAAGATCTAAATATGCTAAAAATGATAATATTATACTTCATATGTTATAAGGTTCCATTAGAAGTTTTCGCTTCTAAAAACTATCTTTATCCAGTTGAGAGTATAGAAGATAGCAATGGGAAAATAATACGTAGAATAAATGTTAATATAGGTATAGAATTTAGTACTGAATCCAGAATTAAAATTCTAGAAAAATATCGTAAATTAAACATTAGCCATATATATGTATCATTCGGTATACCCTTACTATTATTCTTCACTCTAGGCTTCATATTATCGCCGGTGGGAGATATGTTGCTAGCACCCGTACTAAATATAGTCTATGGGTAGAATCAGAGTAATGTTCGTCATAATTGGTGTCTAACATCATAAAGCCTTCTACAGGCTTTCAGCAATACCAGCTTTAATCATCCAAATTCTTGAATCGTATACCGCTAGCTAATAAGTATTATTCTATTTCAGGGTCTGCTCGCTTCGTCATCTGGCTCAAGCATGTAAGCCATCTACATACATAGACAGGGTCGCTCATCATCGATGATAGATTTGATAGCCAGTTGTAGATAAATGTTTAGATTCAATACTAGTCCTTTATGAGGGGTGATAGCTTTAAATTGTTCTACTCAATTTTTAGGTTTCGAAGCGCTTTGAAGAAGGTATACGGCTGTATAAGGCTTATCCGCCCGATCAACTGTTTCATGATGGGTTTAGCAGTTTATGTAGGTATATGTATAGTTTTACGTAGGTTTGAGTATATACCTAGTCATGTTATCCCTCCATATATCACAGGGTTTACCCTCTGTGGAGCGTCTATGGCTCTCAACGATTATTTCGACCTACCTATAGATCGTATAAACGCGCCTCATAGACCCATACCATCAGGAGCTGTTACACCTAGATTAGCTTTAATACTATCCATAACCCTGCTAGGTTTAGGTCTATCATCATCTATACTAACTTCTCCTATATGCTTCCTCTATGCAGTATTCTTCGCTATAATATCATATCTCTACTCATGGAGGATTAAGAGACTTGGATTTTTAGGAAATATCATGGTAAGTCTATGTGTCTCAGCCCCATTCGTATATGGTGGTTTAGCAGCTCTATCCATATATAATAGAGGAGTGGATGGAAGCTTCATTCTTATAATACTATTCTCATCAATAGCCTTTCTAGCGAATTTGGGTAGAGAGATTACAAAGGGTATAGCTGATATCGAAGGTGATCGTTCACACGGTGTGAAATCTCCAGCAGTTAGATATGGAGAAAGGGCTGCATCTAATTTAGCATCTATACTGTACATATTAGCGGTAGCTTTGAGCATCATACCACCCATACTAGGTCTAGTATCCGTATACTATTACCCCATCATAGCGTTCGTCGATTTAGGCTTCATATACTCTATAGTTGAGCTTCGACGTAGCTTATCGAGAGAGACAGCTTTGAAGGTTAAAAATACCGTTCTAATACTAATGTTAATGGGAATTATAGGATTTATGCTTGGAGGGTTAACTTGAATAGGAAGAGTTTAAGTATCTTGAGCTTACAATTGTATTGGAGAGATGTCTTTACCTACCCCCTCACCAGAGTCTCTGATAAACTTTCTATGGACTATATACCATTATCTACGTGAATTCATACGATTCATACTATCGAGTACGGTATTCAAAGCTGCTCCTGAAGCTGCGGCAACCTATAGTGATATATGTACACTATTAGTAGCGTTAACAGCGTTATATCTGATATTAGAATTCGTAGCAGCTGCTAGAAAGATCGTTCGAGTAATACTTATAATCTCCTGGCTGCTGTTTATAGTATCGCTATTGATAGGTGTAATGCCTAGGTATATGCCTTTAGGAGGCTAGCGAGTAGTGAGGTGGGTTTGATTAAACCTTGAAGATTACATTCCTAGGTGGTACAGACTCCGTAGGTAGGTCAGCTATCTTAGTAGAATCGGAAGGTACTAAGCTTATACTAGACTATGGCGTAGCTTTAAATCATATACCTGGATTTCCCGCCCATATCCCCCCAAAAGATATAGATGGAATAATACTAACCCACGCTCACCTAGATCATACAGGTGCAGCACCATACTTTTACGTCTCTAGACGTATACCACTATACCTTTCATCACTTACCCTAGAGTATACCGATCTACTACTGAAGGATTTCCTAAGATTATCAGGTTACTATCTCCCATTTGAAACTATAGAAGTTGAGAATATGATATCATCAGCTAGGATTATGGAGCCTGGTATGGACTTCGAAATAGGAGATTTCAATGTTAGATTCCTGAATTCAGGTCATATACCTGGATCTGTACAAGTTATACTAGAGGATAGTAGTGGTTTAAGGCTCCTATATACCGGGGATATTAACGATATAGATACAAGACTCCTCAAGGGAGCAGACTTAGATTATGGCAAGATAGATGTAGCTATAATGGAAGCTACTTATGCTGGAGAAGAACATCCTGAAAGAGCTAAGCTTGAAAAGGAATTCATAGAAGATGTATATAACATACTAGATAATAACGGTAAGGTTTTGATACCAGCTTTCAGTGTAGGTAGAGCTCATGAAATTCTATGTATACTATCAGCCTATAATATCGAGTATCCCGTCTATATCGATGGGATGGCTGTAAAAGCTGGTGAGATATTGTTGAAACACTCATCTAAGCTTAGGGATAGCGGACTATTTAAGAAAGCTTGGGGGATGGCCGACTGGCCATCCGGATGGAAGGATAGGAAAAATATACTAAAGAAACCCTGTGTGATAGTAAGTCCTGCAGGTATGCTTAAAGGTGGGATGGCTGTATTCTATATGGAGAGGCTTATGGGTAAACATGAAAACGGTATATTCCTCGTAAGCTACCAGATACCAGGTACACCTGGAGATATTCTTCTGAAAACAGGTAAGTTTATGGTAAAGGGGAAGGCTAAACAGGTTAAAGCTAAAGTGAAACACTTTGACTTCTCCAGTCATGCCGGCCATAGTGGCTTAGTTAGGATAATAGAGAAAATAGGTAAAGATGCTCAGATATTCCTCATGCATGGAGAGCCAGATAAGATGGTTAAACTACAGAATTTAGTAGAGGAGAAGGGGTATAGATGTATGAGAGCAGATATCCTAAAGACATACGAAGTATCCTAGAATGGTTATGAAGCCTATAGTACTAATACCTCTAGGCGAAGTAAATATCGATCTACTGTCACGACTTAAGGATGAGCTTAGCGAAATGTTCAATACCTGCGTATCTATACTCTTCCACCCTATACAACTCCCACTGAATGCATACAACGCTCGTAGAAAGCAGTACCATTCAACTATCATACTGGATAATATTAGATCAACTAACATAGGTTGTGGTAAGGCTAGTATACTAATAGTAACAGACCTTGATCTCTACGTCTCAGGGTTAAACTTCGTATTCGGTCAAGCAGAATCTCCTGGAAACTATGCTATAGTAAGTCTACATAGGTTGAGACCCGAATTTTATGGAGGGGAACCCGATTCAAATCTTCTCGCAGAGAGGCTCTTAAAGGAAGCGGTACACGAATTAGGGCATACGTATGGATTAAAACATTGCTCTAACCCTAGGTGTGTAATGAGCTTCTCCAACTCGATACTGGATGTTGATATTAAAAGCTTCAGATTCTGCGAATCATGTAGGATAAGGCTATCTGAGTTAACTAGAGTATCATAGCTTAGCCTCTTCTACCTTTATAGCTTCGAATAATCGAGTTAACACTCTTCTATCGATACGTATACCGTGCTTATATGCAGCTAAAACTATAGCTCCTGCAGCAGGCTGCCATCCATATATTGGATCAGTGAACTCTACATGTGGATATGATGCTTTCACAATAGACTTAAACGTATCCCATACTAAAGCTCCAGATTTGAATACACCTCCTGAAGCACCTACGATTCCGTGCTCGAGTCTAAGCCTTCTAAGACACGCTATAGCTAGCAAAGCCAGCTCTCTACCAGATTCTTTCAAAATATCGATAGCAACTCTATCACCATTAACAGCAGCTTCAGCTACTACTGGTGCTAATCTAGCTAGCTCTATTAGACTAATTTTCATCGTCATTAAGTTGAACGTAACCTCTTCTAAACTTTTGAAGCCTAATGCTCTAGGTATGCGATCTATGAGAATCGTATACTCACCCCTACCATCACACGCTTTAGTAGCTTCCTGTAGAGCTCGCCTAGCTATATAGACAGCGCTTCCCTCATCGCCTATAAGCTGACCCCAACCCCCAACCCTAACTTCGTATATACCGCTTCTACCATAAGCTATAGAGCCTGTACCAGCTACTACAACCACCCCAGGCTCACCTAGACATGTAGCGTAGTATGCGTTCACAACATCGTTAACCAGTATGAAATCTATAGGAGTTATCTCTGATACAAAGCTTCTAACTATCTCAGTATCCATAGGCGTATCGCCTACCGATGATAACCCATAGCATACACCATCGATATCGCCCCAACTCATACCAGCATAGCGTAAAGCTGTTTCCACAGCTTTAAGCACATTCATCTTAGCAGATTCATATCCTACAAAATGATGGGATGAAGAACCCGAGTATCCAACCCCATATAACCTACCATTTTCATCAGCTATTATAGCTACAGTCTTAGTCGCCCCGCCATCCACACCTAGAAATATCAATGTACATCCCTCCTCCTCTATCATCGTAGCTGGGAATACTTATATCTAATGTTAATTAGGTATGTTGTGTAGGAGGATGACTCTCCATGCAGATAGAGACACCTAGATATCTAGGTTCCCTACCTCACCCAGCTTTTGGTATAAGGATACCAGATATAGTTCTACCTGGAATATTGAAATCTCTTAAAGAGCATAGGGTTGCAGCCGGATTCATGCTATCATTTGGAAGGGAGACAGCACCTAGATATGTTGTAGAATCTGCTCCCGGTCTATACCATATAACCATAGGTCATACAGGCACCTCTATAACAGAGTATATAGAGAAGGCATCGTACTATGCAGGTAGGGAGGGTGTCGTAGCTGAGATAGAAGCTGACCATCTTATAGTAGGGGTTACCGCTGTTGAAGCCGTTTCCAGAATTATAGGTGTTAGCAAAGCTTCTATTAAGAGAGGTGATATAATCGAAGCATCTATAAAGTATAATTTCAGCGAGATAGATGAAGCTGTCGAGACATCTAAGATAAACGCTTTCACCATCGACGCCTGCTCTTTGATAGACTTCTCTGCAGATAAGCTATCTGGATATGAGCTGGATAGGAGGTTTGAGGAGGCTATCCCAGAGTATAACGATAGGATTAGAGTAATCTATAGGTATACTGGTAGAAGGTTTATCTTCCCATGGATAGATGGTAGATGCTACACTATAGAGTTTAGCGCAGATGATGTGAAAAAGCTTACCATAAAGTACATAGATAGCTTAGAGACTACGTGGAGAATCTACTCATATATAGTTGATAAGATGGATGGTAGACCATTCGGCTTTGAGATAGCTTTCGATGAAACACCCGTTATCACATCCGCTAAGGATCTATACTACTATCTGAGAGAATGGAGGGAAAGAGGAGGGCATGCAGAGTTCATAGCACCTAATATAGGATTCGAGAAGAGACTCGACTATAAAGGCGATCTAGATGAGCTTAGATCTAGAGTCTCTATACTAGCTGCTATAGCTAACTCTCTAGGATCGGCTATATCCATACACTCGACTAGCGGTTTTACGCCTTCATCTATGAAAGGTGCAAGAGTATACGAGACGTTAAGACTAGCTACAGGTGGAAGAGTGAAAACTAAGATCTCAGGTATATATTACGAACTCCTATTAGAGATACTGTATAATTCACCGCCTGGATCTAGGAGAAGACAGATATATGATGAGTTATTCGATACCGTCTTAGACTATCTAGAGAGAGAGGTTAAGGATAAGGGTCCGCTATACTCTGATGAGCTTGTAGCAAAACTAGATAACTATAAGCGTGGAGTTAGGGATGGTAAGATTAGAGAAAGGGATCCACTTTCTATGATAGCTAAATCATACCTATTCCTAGCTCTCAACATAAGGGATGATAAGGGGAGAAGATATATAAGAGATGCTATAGTAAACCTTTATAGCGAGGATTCAGAATTCCGTAGGATATACGATCTAGGTGTCTCAGCGATAACGGATTCGATAATAGAGAAATTCGGATTCCAGGATAATGTTAAGCTACTCTATTAGCTATGAAGTCTCTCCAACACTCTATCTCTAGCTTTGATAGCTTCATCTAAAAGCCACTCCAAATCTATAGTAGTTATACATCCGTTATCTACTAAAAGTCTACCGTTAACCATCACATACTTTACATCCGAACCTCTAACTGCATAGACTAGATGGCTATATTCATCGTATAGAGGGGTTAGGTGAGGTTTACGAAAATCTACAACTACTATATCAGCGTAATATCCAGCCTCTATAACGCCGAGCCCCCTCCACATTAGAGCTTCAGCACCAGATACCGTAGCTGCTTTCAAAACGAGTGAAGCAGGCATAACGGTTGGATCCTTATAGACACCTTTATGGATCAGAGCAGCGAACTTCATAGTCTCGAACATATCTGAACGATTATGTGAGCATACACTATCCGTGCCTATAGCTATATGCACCCCCTCCCTCAACATAGCGGGTATGGGAGCTATACCTGAGGATAGCTTAAGATTTGAGACAGGACAGTGGACGGCTTTAACCCTGCGTCTAGCTAGTATAGATATATCCTCGCTTGATAAATGTACACAATGCGCGGCTACAGTATACCTGTCTAATACACCTAGTTTATCCATATACCTTACTACGCTTCCACCAGTCTCAACACCAAATGTCTTCTCAACCCTATTAGCTTCATCCTCTGTTTCTGCAAGATGCGTATGAAGTATAACTGGAGTTTCAGGATTCTTCTTGTTAAACTCTATACATAGGTTATGTAATTCGACTAGGTAGTTCGGATCTACGGTATAACATGCATGAGGATCCACGGAAACTCTTATACGACCATCCTTTCCATGCCAAACCCTGTATAAGTGTTCTATGAGCTTTAAATCATCCTCCCTACGCCATGAGAAGCATACATGACCTACAACCCCTCTCATACCTAGATCTAGTAAAGCTTTAGCTTCATTATAATCATATGAGTAGTGGTACATAGTATTTACGGTCGTACAGCCTGATAGCAGGGTTTCAGTAGATGTGAGTAATGCGCCTATGTATATATCATAGCCTGTAAGCTTCGATTCGAAAGGCCAAACCCATTTCTCAAGCCACTCCGTCAGGATTAGATCATCTGCGTAACCTCTTAGAAGACCCATAGCTATATGGTGATGGCAGTTGATTAAACCAGGTATAACTACGCATTTATCAGCATCTATTTCCTCGTATCCATGATACCTGGATGCTATGCTCCTAGATCCTACATCCACTATCCTGTCATCTTCTACGATTACGCATCCATCCCTAATGATACCTCTCTCGCTCATAGTAACTATGGATCCACCTACTATCTTAAACTCCAAGATGCAACACCTGATAACCATTCTCCGATTATCCTATTACATTAAGCTTTACCATCTCTATAGGCATCTATCACTGTTTGTCTACCCCTGTTGTGTATAATCGATGTATAGGTACGCCAACTCCTGCGTACTATACCGGCAGCCTCAGCTTCACTCATAGATCTACGGAGAAACTCTATAGTTCTAGCATCAGATGGATACCCTGAACCCACCTCCCCATACATACTCCTATAGCTATCTATAATCTCATCCCTCCTAACCTTAGCTAGTATAGAGGCAGCAGATACAACCGGTATATCTCTATCAGCATGGCATAAAGCTACTATCTCACACCTCCACTTACAGTATGAGGATACCATATCCGAGAATCGCTTATAATTGCGTAGAGGGGAATCTATGTATGCTTTACTAGGCTTCAACCTATCTATAATACTCGAGAAATACCTAGCTTCAAGATCGTTTAATCTATGTATTCGTACCGCTGAATCTATTTCTGATGGAGGAACCTCTACTATAAAGTAGTCTGCTACCACCTCGATTATACGATTTCTAAGCTCAATCCTCCGCTTTCTAGATAGCAGCTTAGAATCTCTGATACCTATACCTATAAGACTCCCTGCGCACTCTTCATCGATCAATATACCGCATAGGACTAGAGGCCCTATAATCGATCCTCTACCGGCTTCATCTAAACCAGCTATCATCATACAGCAACCCGCCTAAATGCTAGATAGTCTAGCAATATCTAAGCTTAAGCTAACATTATTTCTACTCTATACAGAGTTAAACTTAGCTTAACGTATGGATATAATCATAAAGCTATGATGGAGGAGATACTTGTAAAGGGAGGCGGTCTACCTGTTAAGCTAGCAGTAGGAGGCCTCCATGGACGTGAATGGATCGTATCTAGACGTATAGAATCTAAGATTAGATCTGTAGACTGGAGTATAGTAGGCAGCTTTATATTCGTACCTAGGGTTTCGTTCGACGCATACTACAGAACTACTCTAGACATATCATTCTACAGATCCGAAGCCGGGTTAAACCTTATACGATTGATAAAGAGGTTTAAACCCTCGATCTATATAGAGATACATGGCTACGCAAAGAGTAGTCTTAGAAGATTGGTAGATCCTATGAGGCTTCAGAAGAAGGGTGTACCAAGCTTTTTTAAACTAAAATCAGGCTTACTACTAGGTTCTATATCGCCGATAACACTTTCACTCGTAGATATAGAGCTACCCTTAGCATTAGAACTCCCCCTTAAACATAGAAGGAATGCTCTCATAGATTGTATGAGGCTTCTACGTATAGTAGCTGAATCTAGGAGTGTTGAGGATGCATGGAAGATACTCATAGGATACTATAACGATCCCGTATTCAGGTCGTACATGGAGAGGATGAAGATATGGATTAATCTATTCAGAAGATAGGTATCTCAATCCTCCTTCCCCCCTCAAAGACTGATATAGACTTGTATCCCACACTCAATATCATATCGATAGCATCTCTGAATCGATACGCTACATCCTCAGGTCTATGCGCATCCGATCCTAGAGTTATAGGTACATTATACTTCCTTAAAATCTCTAGAAACTCTCTAGCAGGGTAAACTTCAGCTACAGGCTTCCTAAACCCAGAAGTATTAACTTCCACACATACACCAGCTTTAGCAAGCCTCTTAGCGGTGTCTTCGTATAAAGGCTTCATATCCTCAATAGGCTTAAAACCGAAGATTTTAGGTAGATCTATATGAGCAACGATCTGGAATAATCTATATGAAGCTGCTTCACATACTAGATTAAAGTACTTCTCATACAGTCTATATAGATCGACCTCCATATATTTATCCCTAGATCTGGAACTATTAACTATCCATCCATCCATCTTATGGATCGATAGTAAGGTGTAATCTAGCTCATCTATAGATTCCAATATTCTAGCTATGGAATCAAGGCTATCATATGAGTACTCCACTTCAAAGCCTAACCTAACCCTAATCCTATCACCATATAGACGTTTAGCCTCCTCAACCATATTCACGTATAACTCCAGTTTATCTAAGGGTATGGAATCCTCCGGTATGGAGAAGCTCAGATGATCAGATACACCTATCTCCGTCAGGTTTTTAGAAACAGCCATCTTCACGTAATCTATAGGCTCACCTACAGCATGTCTACATAGGTATGTATGTGTATGATAGTCAACCAGGTTCACGTATCCTAGAGACTGGAAATAGCTTTTATAAGTTTTCTCCCTCTATTTGCGATAGTTTAATAACCTTAATCCGAATCTAACATAGATTGGGGAGGATGATGACCTACGAATATGTGCAGTTAAAGAAGGCGTTAAGTGATTTACTCAAAGAATACGGTATAACCGTGTACGATGTGCTAGATGCTATGGATGAAGAGCCTACGGGTATAAAGGAATCCTTTATGCGTAGAGTAGCTATGTCTGATGAAGAATACGAGATACTTTCCAGAAGTCTCTCTGCACGTCAGTTAAACCTACTATTATTCGTCCTACAAGTATTTTATATAGGGAATGTATCCGGTCTCTACAAGGGCTATATGATAACGCCTACAAGAGATGAAGTCGTTAAGGGGGTGAGTACGGTAACCTTCGAAGGAGTTAAGAAGGTAGCTAAAGCTTTAGGCTTCCATTTGAAAGACTAAATTTATCTCGGAGGATGATTGAGATGGATGTAGAGTTAGCTATAAGTAGGAAGGTTAAGATTTTAGGGCTAGATTATAGGAAGAGTGAAGATGAGCTTATATGGTGTTCATCCACTATGGAGGTATCCAAGCTCTTCTGGGTAAGCGGGTATCTGATATGCATGGAGGTACCTGAAAAATCATTTGAGCATGAAATAGAGACAGGTGAGTTTATCATAAGCCAGCTTTGCTTCACTAAATGCCCAAAGTATGAGAGATTCAAGTCTATAGCTAGAGGAGGTCAGATACCTGTAGTAGATATGTCCTCAATGAAGCTATTTCAGGAGATAGCTAAAGTATTAGCTACTCGCGAATCCTCAACCTAACCCTTCTACCGAGTATATAGCCTATGATAGCGAATGGTAACCCTACTAGAATAATAATCATCAGTATACTTCGAATAGGTGGTATAACCTCAAACTTTAAGTATCTCTCGCTATAGGCATAAAGCATATCCTCAACCCTAACTACAACATTATATTCCCCTACTGGGTCATTCATACCAGGTGTATAGTATAGGATGTATATCCCATCTTTAAGATAGGATCCACCTATATGGACGGTAACACCGTTAGGCTTCTCTATTCTAGCTGTAACATTAAGCTTACCAGCATCACCCTCTTCATCCCTAGCAGCTACTACTAGCGTATAGGATTCAAACATTTGTTCCACCCTACTATCTAGAACGTTAATTGATAAAATCCTTGGAGGTTTATTCGATAACCTAGACGCTATAATGGTTAGGAGATCTATATTCCTAGCAGTAACATTCTCGATAGGCTCTACATAGCCTATAAGCCTCCCCTCCTCTATATCCCATTTAACCTCATAGCCTAGTCTACACCATAGATCATCGAAGCTATAGACGCTAGAATACACGAATAATTTTACTCTACCATCTGGTAGACTCCTACAGATGAACGATGAATAGAAGCTACTCGATACATTAAGGAATCCATATGGGCCAACCTCTAGAGCTCTAAACATAACCTGTACAGCCCCCCTTATAGTAGTCGTAGATACATCGAAAAATACACCATATACTACCGTTAAATTCAAAGAAGCTAATTCTTCAAAACCATATAGATCAAGTTTAGTAGACGAATTACTCCACCTAAAATATGGCTCCTTAACAGCTTTCAACCCATACTCCTCAAGTATCATCCTATAGCCATACTTCAGAGCAAATATAGCTGGACCTACGAGTATAACTGCAGAACCGTCGCGTTCTAAGAAGTAGTCTAGTACTGAACGTATATCCTGGTATCCGTAGTATGGGTCTGGGAGTATAAGTAAATCGATTCTCTTAGGCTGTGCTATATGTAGGCTAGCAGGAACAATCCTTATACCCCTAAGAGCTGAAGTCCTCCATAACTCCGTATACCATAGGTATAAATCGTTCCTACCAGGTATGAAATCTAGTCTATCATGCCATAGAACTGTGGCTATAGGTTCACATACACTTATATTTACAGGTACAGAGGCTATAACACTTCCATAACTCTCAAATACCAAGCTTCCACTATACATCGTAGGTTCTAAACCATCTGGTATGTAACCATATATGGAAGTATAAACTTGGAAACCTACATTTTTAGTCGAGTATACTCTGAGTATTAGTGACGCATTCCCTACAATGTAAGCGTTAACCCAAGATATAGGAGTTGAAGATATCAAAGTTACGTTTAGATAATCAACATCCCCGGGATACATGAGTATGAACGGCTTTTCGATACCATCTATCATATAAGGTAGAGACACTACTATCCTAGGGTATAAGCCTACATATAGATCGAATACTAGTCTATCATACGATCTATGGATCTCGCATGGTAGATTCTCTAACTCAACGTAAACTCTGTATAACCCCATAGATAGCTTCGGTAGACGGAATTCGTAACGATTATCCGTATAGCTATCTAGATGTATATCGTAACACATATTATACTCATAGGTACTACTATTAGGTAGACCTACAACCCTTATAGAGATTCTCACATCTCTACTAGACCCAAGATTCCTAACGAGTATTCTGAAAACGCTGGATGTTTCAGGAGGTAATATCCTTATAACTTCGATAGGCTTTAGGAAAGCTTCAGCTACATCCCTACCCGTAAGTATCGAAAGCGTAGATGCTACCTCCCTATAAGAATCGCATATAGCTACATAGACCTTGATAGATGTTCCACTATATTTGAACGTCAAAGTCACGTTTTCAGAGTTAACCGCATAAGCATCTCTAGATTTACCTAGAAGATGACTGTAAGGTTTATCAGTAGAAGCTAATCCTATAAATGTATCCCTACTCCATACGATAATACCTTCAAGCCCACCTAGGTAAGCAGCCTCTATGAAGCCTAGCATAATGGAAGGAGCTAGAGTAACGTTTAAAAGTTCTACATCCCCACTCGTCTTTAAAAACTTAAACTCTATGTATGGTTGGTCAAGTGGTATTGCTACTTCTATACGAATCCTTATCCCCTTATACTCGAGATCCGCATACCCGCTCCACAATCTATCTGAAAAACTAGTTAGTTTAAAACCTGTAGTAGTATTCATAGACTCATATGTTATCCATCTATCAGAATCGATCGGTAGGATCGATATGGATAAACCCTCCAATACCCTAGCCTTACTGTAGAATAGCCATGTAAGCATAGCCTTCTCAGAAAGTATCAAGTGGAATAAGCCGTTACCTATCATAGTGTAGTTTCCATAGGTTTTATAGTAGTGTGAACCGAGTATAGGAGTTCCCCCTCTACGATCTAGCGTTATAGATCTAAGCCCGCTAGTATACTCTACAGGTACTCTAACCTCGAACGGTTGTAAATCTTCCTCGAGCGCTTTGAGACAACTATACGCATCTACTAAGCCTGCTCCCTGCTCCGTGTAATCTACATCTTTGAAAGGTTTAGCTGAAGCAACTAAACCAGCAAGTATAGCTTGAGGTGTAAGCCAAGGTTTAGCTGATAGAATCAAAGCTACAACACCTGCTACGTGAGCTGTAGCTGGTGATGTACCAGATATCTCTATATAACCCTCATATCCGTCATACCTGAATTTATCGTATAATACTCCGCTACCTGGAGCTATTATCCTAACACCTGGAGCTACTACTAAAGGTGTAGCTCTCAAACTATATGGATCAGGTCCTCTAGAAGAGAAAAACGCTACCCCACTCCTTGTAGCAGCTCCTACAGATATTACAGATGGGGTGGATGAAGGCGATACTACCGTCCATTGGTAACCTAGATTACCTGCTGCAGCTACGAATACTGTTCCTAAGTCTACAAGTCTTCTTATAAGTCTATTAAACGGGTGATCCTCTGGTATAGGAGGGTATATACCCCATGCAGCACATATCACATCTGGTTTAACAGTTTCAATATACTCCAAAGCCTTAAATAGGATTTCTATAGTCGAGTATGCCTCCAACCCCTCAGTCTTGAATGCTTTAACGTTTATGATTAGAGCATCTGGAGCAACACCTTTAAACCTACCATCAGATGCTAGCCCTGAACCAGCAGCTATCCCCGCCATAGCTGTTCCATGCCCATGCCTATCCTCCACATCTTCTCCAACGAAAGAAATAGACTCTACTATCTTACTTGTGCCATTCGGAAAGTAGAGGTCTGGATGACTACTATTTACGCCTGTATCGATTATAGCTATACGTACACCCTTGCCAGTATAACCCATACTCCATAAAAGATTAGCGTTCACCATAATCGTCGTCTCATTGAGAGGCATTACTCTATAGCCTGATAGAGAAAATCTACAGCCTAGTATATCTATGTCTGTAAGCTTCACTATTCTGTCAGGCCATATAGACTTAACGTATCTACTTCCTATAATACTCATTAATTCATCACTCGAACCTTCGACAAAGACTACCGGCATAGTTTTTGAAACATACCTAATTCTAAGACCAGATGAATAGAGATCCATGAGGCCGGTGCTATCGGTTAACTCTATTATCGTTACATTACTATCGCGATATCTATAATCTTCCATACGGTTGGAGATATAATCAAGTATAGGTGGAGGAACTATCTTATCATATCCATGCATAGGTATAGGTTCAAGTATATGCGTAAATAATAGTAATAAAAGTGTAAGTATCGTAGTAAAAGTAGATAGCCTCTTCAAACCTATACTAGCATATACGTATGTCTTATTTAACTTAACCTATACCTTCAAAATCCATCCTAACTAAGAGTTCTAAAAGTTTACTTATATCAATCTCAGCTTTACTCCTCCACCCAATCATTATAGTATCACGATCCTGCTCTAGGTAGCCTGATCTTATAAGCCTCCTCAAAGTAGTTTCTACAAACCATCTAGGGAATTTAGCTTCGAGTAGATGTATCAATTCCCTAGAGCTTACAGATCCCTGTCTCGAAGCTATATACGCTACCGAAGCTGCGAGTATAGCAAGCTCATCTATACGCCAACCCGCAGATATGGCTTCACTCATCTTGATATCATCTTTAACAGTTACTATGAACCTAGCTTGATCTGGATTTGTCTCCTCTCCCTCATACACCATCTTAACGCATAAACCATAGGAGTCGAGCTTATCATTCAAGTATTCTAGTATGCTGAGATAATTCTTACCTAGGGAGCGTCTAAGCTCCCACCCTTTTACACCAGGTTTCCTATGCCTTTGTAGTAGTATTAGTTGCAGAGCCCTCCTAGCCCTTTCGTCTATATCCTTTCTAGACTTCATACCTCTATCCACCAATCCCTATAGATATGGCGATCGATTTAGGCTTATCATAATTACTGTATGGTGTTATATAGAATTTATCGGTGGAGGGATCGTAAGTCATACCTATACGTCCAGATGAAACTAGGAAGCTTACTAGGTAAGCTTTAGTAACGGCTTCAATCCAATCCTTGCCGCGGACTATTATGCTATACTCAACTCTCCCTCCCTCACTCGCTAGAAGTTTTCTAATCTGTTCTTCTATAGATGATAATTGCTCCTCAAATCTTCTATCGTATATTAAGCCTAGTCTAGAAGCTTCATCTGGTGATAGAGTTAGATGTTTCATAGAGCCTTTAGGTAGTCTACCCCACCTACTCTTTATAGGTTTTAATCTATTCCAGTAGTCTATAGCCAGATCTATGGATGGTATTGTTAACGTTTCTATCGAAGCTATAGGTGTCCAACATGATACGAATATACGTGCTAGCACTTTGTTCGATATAGATTTAATCCTCGACTCTATAAGTATAGGATCTACAAAGAGTCTACTAGACCTAAACTTAACCCATCTATCCTGGGATTCCACCACAGTAGATAGATTGTATATAGCTTCGCCATCTAGACAGATATCGTCTAAGGTTGAAGCAGATTTAAGAAAATTTCTTAATACACCTAGAGAACTCTTCACGTCTATCTGAAACGGATCGGCTCCACGCTTAATCGTAAGCCTACACTGTGCTATAATCTTCTCTACTTCTCTCCTCACAGATCTACGCTTCAACGTAGGCTTCGATTTTACCAATTCTAGATTTCCCTCCCACCTTCTGAACGATTATAACGTTAGTGATTTTAGCAGCTAATGGTAACGGATTAGGTGTTATAACTAAATACTGTATCCTTCGCTCACCAGATATCCGCTCTACTATATGTTTCAATACAGCCTCCCTATTCACCGGATCCATATGCACATCATACTCGTCTAAAGCTCTAAACGGGCTTTTAATGTATTGTTGGAGGGCTAAGAGAAACGTAGATATAGCTAGACTCCTCTCGCCACCACTTTGTGTGAGGTTATTAAGCGGGGTTGGATCCATACCTGGGGTGCCCATATATATCTCTAACCCGCTTCTATCTATATCATGTGGATTTACCAGTTTAGCAAAACCATTATAACCAAACCCCTCGAGTATAGCTTGAAATTCTCTATTCACATCATCCAGTAGTTTTTCTAATGCATCTCTCCAAACTTTAATTCTATCGTTTAACTCATTTAAAAGTAGATTCTTATTCTCAGAGAGTATTTCAAGTCTAGATTTCAATTCATCATAAACCCCTCTGTACTTCTCATACATAGCAGCTATATCCTCAGAGACGGAGCCTAAGGCTCTAATCCTAGCTTCTATCCCTTTCAATTCCTCCTCTACTTCAGCTAGACTCCTAACAGTATGAGGTCTTGATGAGGAGCCGCCTACTTCCGATAACATAGATTCCATCCTAGATCGAAGTTCAGATAACCTAACCTCTATACGCTTCTTCTCATCTAGGAGTCTATTTACCTCGAACGAAGCTAACGCTTCTTCAACTCTTAGATCAGCGTAACGTTTAATCAATTCTCGCTCCTTCACCCTCAATCCACTATAAACTTTATACATGTTCTTCAAATCTGCCTCGACCCTTTCTCGATCTATAGCTCTTCTCTTAAGCTCTTTCTCTAACTCTATGGGGAGTTGTCCACCATAGTTTTCGAGTATACGAGAACTCTCCGATATTACCGATAAGAATCTCTCCGATGCGATTACTCTTTCGAGTAGCCTATCCTCTTCGAATATTGTACTCTCAAATTCTCTCTCAGTATCTATTAGCTTAGATCTAGCATCTGAGCCTATTCTCTCAAGCTTCGCTATTCTCCTACTACAATAATCAATCATATCGGTTAGCTTAGCTATCCTATTCTCCATACCGATTATCCTCGACCATGCCAACTCCAGTCTAAGCTCCTCCTCTCTTTCTTTAAGCCTCTTGTATTGTGTAAGCTTCTCATATTCTCTACGCCAATATTCTAACGTAGATTCAGCATCAGCTAGCCTCTCACGTATAACCTCTTCCTCAGATAAGATTTTAGAAAGTTTGCTCCTAGCCTCAAGTATATTCCTCCTATAATCCTCGAAGCCTACAGCCTTCTCTAGAAGTTTAAGCTTCTCCTCTGGACGTGTAGCTACAAACTCCTCTATCGTACCTTGGTGCATTATTATGAATGGATTATCAGGGTCTAAACCAACCATACTGAGAAGCTCTATTACCTCAGTCTTCGTCCTCTCCTCCCCTAGTACATAGAAGCTGTAGGTTCCATCCCTCCTTAGAATCCTCGATATAGATACAGTAGAAGATTTAATCGATGGAAATAATCTATTACCATCATTACCGCTATTATCGAAAATTAATGTTACACGTGCTATATCGTTACCCCATCTTATAAGATCGCTAAGTCTCCTAGCTCTTTCTGTATAAGTTTGACCTAAAGCTATGGATATGCCCAGGAGAATCGATGATTTCCCAGAACCGTTCGGACCAGATATAAGGTTTAAACCTGGTGCAAGCTTAATTCTAGCATACTCATAGCTCATGAAATTCTCCAATATTACTTCGCGTAGGAAGGGGTTCGTCAAATCTTGATCACTACTTACAACATATCCGACTCTATAAAGATTTAAACAGCATCTAGAACCACTATACCTACCAAGCTGTAAATGGATCAATCTAGCATAATGTAGAGAAGCTTATCTAGTAAGGAAGATCGGATAATCTAGAAGAAGTTATAAGATGTAACTATGATAATGGTTGGACGATCAATCCTAATGTTTCACCGTATTTAAGATTTATAAGAATGCTTCGACATCTTTAACCGTCATGCTACCCCTACTACTCATAGCTATCCCATTGATAGTTGTCGTTGTATTAGTTGCTAATCGTGTAAACTATGGTCTAGCATTACTCATAGGAGCTCTCGCTATAGCTATAGTATCGGCGATGAACGTCTATAAATTTCTAGAAATAGTAATCTCCACCATAATTGATCTAGAAACTCTAGAGCTTACTGCCATAGTAGCACTTATACAGCTTCTAGCATTATGTATGAGCGAATCAGGTATGATCGAAAGACTGATACAATCGATTAGAAGTGTTCTACCAGCTAAATATATCCTAGCAATACTACCCGCTATAATGGGTAGCCTACCCATGCCTGGTGGGGCTCTACTATCAGCGCCTATGATAGAGGATACGGCTAATAAGCTCGGTTTAGATGGTGACGAGGAGAGCTTCATAAACGTATGGTTTAGGCATTGGAACTTCTTCGTATACCCGTTATCCTCAGCTATAATACTAGCTTCAACACTTGCCGGTGTGAGCCTCTACAGACTTATAGCGGTTCAACTACCAGTGTTACTCATATATATACTCATAGGCTACATAGCATCCCTACGTAGTATAGCTAGAGTAGAGGGTTACTCTAAAAGTCAGATAGACTGGCCTTCACTCTACCGTATACTACTAGGTATATCACCTATATTGATCGCGGTTATTCTAACAGTAGTAGGTTTAAATATGGCTCTAGCTTTGATCGTAGCTGTAGCCTATACGATAGTTATCAACCGTATAGGTTTAGAGAAGGTTCGATATATCCTAAGGAGGATTAATGTAGCGATACCCCTTGCCATACCTAGTGTTATGGTTTTCAGATATACGCTGAAGCGTTCAGGATTAATAGAAGCAGCTATACCATACTTTTCATATTCACAGCTACCACCGTTAATAATAGCTCTAACGATAACATGGATTATAGGTTTAGCGACGGCTATGCCTTCTGCAGGTATAGCTCTCGCATTCCCTATAGCTTCAGCGATCGTAGATAATATGTCTGTATCTACCGCATCCTCTATATACATATCCGTAATATTCTCCTACTTAATATCACCCCTACATCTATGCCTAATCCTAACAATAGGATACTATAAATCAGGGATATTATCAGTCTATAAGAGGTTAGTCCCATCAGCTATAGCAGCCTACTTATCGTCGCTCATCATTCTTAGCTTCTTATGATAATTATTTGCTACCCTATTCGAATTCTATAGTAGCTGGAGGCTTATCTGTTATATCGTAGAGTATTCTAGCTACACTCGGAATCTCCGTTAGTAATCTATCTCTAACTTTTTCGAGTTTACTCCAATCTATCTTCATATATTTAGCAGTCAGAGCATCCATAGATTCCACTATTCTTAAAGCCAAAATATACCCGTACTTTCTACCACCAGTAGAGTCAAGACCTGTAGCCATACCTTCGAGTAGAACTGGAAAAGCTTGGAAGCATTCGATATCTGAGAGTTCATCATCGACTATAGCCGTCGCCTTCTTTATCAGAGAAAGCTTCTCCTTAGTAACCTCACCGAGTATTCTTATGGATAAGCCTGGACCTGGAAATGGTCTACGCTTAACTATTTCATCTGGGAGTCCAAGCTCTTTAGCTATGAGCCTAACTTGACTCTTGTACAGTTCTTTGATTGGTTCAAGGATCTTGAAGCCGTAGCTTTTAAGAGGATCTATACCGATCTGCTCGAGAACGTTATGCTGAGTTTTAATACCGCTTTTAGTTTCGACGATATCCGCAGCTATTGTCCCTTGTAGAACTATCCTGACACCGAATTCGCGAGCTATACGAGAGAATATCCTATAGAAGGTTTCACGAAACTCCCTTCTCTTCTCCTCAGCATCTCTGACCCCTCTGAGAGCTTCTAGGAATTCATGTTCGACGTCGTATACGTGTACTTTCATACCTAGTTTCTCAAAGATGCTTCTAACTCTATCCGCCTCTCCTATTCTCATAAATCCATCATCGAGGAATACGGATTTTAAGCGTGAACCTATGGCTTTAAAGCCTAGTACAGCCGTCACAGAACTATCAACCCCTCCTGAAAGTGCTACTATCGCATCTTCTGATCCTATCTCCTTTCTAAGCCATTCAATTTTCTCCTCTATGAATAGGCGGGGGTTAAAGTCATCCATATGAACCGCCTCCTTTACCTGACTATGATCCTTTACTTCACCTAATATAGATATTAAAACCTAAGCTTTTAACTTACATATATTTCTGCAAGTCTATCTACCGATTCAAGTATGGATGATATGATCTTAGTCACTATCAATCCATCCTCCCCCTTGACTATAGGTTCTCGATCCATTGCTACGCATTCTATAAAGTGGTTTACGCATTCCGCAGTGAAACCTAGAGGCTTACCATATAGATCGTAGTATACGTATGTATCCGGTATAATATATCGGTCTGTGATCTTCTCTATAGATCTACCTCTAGAATGATCTGTATATACGCACCCTTTATCTCCTATTAGTTCTAGTTTAAATTCAGCTATAGTAGGAGATCCATCAGGCAATATCCATACATTTTCCCCGAAGGCTATTGCATCCTTGAAATACAATACATAGCCATATAGATCTGGAGTATCTATACCCATACTTTTAAGCTTCCCACCCCTCTGAAATCCATAAACTTTTATAGGCTTCTCTTCGAAGAGCCATAGTAAGAGATCTATTACATGACTACCTAGAAACCATAAGCTACTAGATCTAGATGCCCATGATAACATTTTAGTAGGTACATAGATAGTATCGTTTAATCTAGCATAAGCATATACGAGTTTACCGAGATCACCGTTAGTTACGCTAAGCTTTGTCTGTACGAATACAGGATTCCATCTATTATGGAATGCAACCATAAGTTTCACACCAGCCTTCCTACATGCATCGATCATAGCTTGGCAATCACTTACAGATGTAGCCATAGGCTTCTCTACTAAGACATGCTTGCCAGCTTCAGCGGCAGCTATGCATGGATCTCTATGTAGAAAATCCGGTGTAGCTATAGATACGGCCACTATTTCATCCATATCTAATAACTTATGGTAGTCAGTGAAGTATACTTCAGCACCATACTTCCTAGCTATACGCTCAGCCTTAGCTCCATCTATATCAGCTACAGCTATAAGTTTAGATAGAGGATTGTTTGCGTATACCGCTGCATGCCTTTCTCCTTGAATACCTACACCTATGACGCCAACCCCAATCTTCTTCATAGCCTAGATGAATCAATTACACCTAAATCATAGATAAAACTATTGAGTGTAGAATGGTCTGTGAAGGGCTATATGGGGTAAATTAACCTATATTACGGGAGAGCCCCTCCTACTATATCTTATAGAATCTTTCATGGAGCAAACTTATCAGAACTAAACATAAACCCATAATAACTCGAACTGTACGTATAAACTGCCATACTAGTATAGGATGAGTATATCCTAGTAGACCTGTAGATAACCCATCGGCTATTAACCATATACCTATGGAGTCTAATACAATCGTGTAGATACGAGCACATCTGTATAATTTATCTAGATTCTTCACAGTATAGGTTAGTAATTTTACTCGTATTCGTTGAGTCTCTACAAGTATTATGAAACCTACAACTACTCTGATGAAACGGATAACAAGCCAATAATGTTGATAAGGATACACAAGGACTATCGCTATAATACCGTCAGCTACTATCCATAAGCCTAGGATGGATAGTAAGCGGGGAGAGAGCATAAGCTAAGAAGATTTTATCAAGTGATAGCTATTTAAAAATATAGTGTTTATCTCTATTAATTATCGTTACATCGTATTGGAAATCTATCTGTAGAGGATAAAGTTTAGCTAAAGTGTTTAGCCATCTCCTCGTTTCCTGGAAGCTTCAATATATCGTCTATAACATCATCTATTTGCTTCATGTTTTTAGTTCTAACATCCACTATAAGCCATTGTACTAGACTATCCCTTCCACCCTTAAGATTTGCTTCTAGAGCCCACTCCATCTTCGTAATCCTAGGTAGTATAGCATACTTGTAGAGTTTGCTTGGAATAGAATCCTTTTGTATCGGATGGATACCCTTACCATCGACTCTTACATGAGTCTCAACGGCGACGTCTCCTGGGATATTGGGTATTGCTCCTCTATTCATAACGTTCACGTATATAGGTACAGTTACGCGTTTACCGAAGAATTGTAATTCATAACTATCTGCAGATTTATCGTTATATATAGAGTCTATCAGAGTTACTATAACCTCACCACTCGGTCTAAACGGAATAGCTGAGGATACAGGTTTCGAAGTATCGAATGCTATCCTAGCCATCTCATCGACATTCCTTCTAACTTGCATTATCCTTATGGCACAGCCTATTTCTGAATCTGGTCCACCATACGGACCGTACCAGTACTGCTTAGTCTTAAGATCCCAATGGTATTTCCATGTACCTCCGCGAACACTATCCCCTATAGGTAGATAGCCATATGTCTTATACATGTCTATTGCTGCTGGGCATAGATCTAGATCCCAAGGATTGGTCGTATACTCTCTCCAAACTCTCCAATACTCCTCAGAATCCTCTCTAATCCATTCATCCATGTACTTATAGCCATCTTCATCCTTATATGTAAATTTAGTTAACCATATAACGTGGTTTAACCCTTTCATCTCCACTTCTATCTCATCGAATTCTATAAGATCGAAAACCTCTCTATAGCACTCAGGTCTATGAGCTGCACAATATGGTGTTATATCCCTACCGAGCTTCTCCTTAGCTAAGCGCATAGCTAGAACCTCGATAGCAGCCCTATAACCTAAGAATCCATGGCATATACCTGCTACGTTAACCTTAGTCTCGCGGGCAACCATCGTAGTTAACTCTAAGACTGGGTTCGAAACTATGAAAAACCATGCATCTGGAGCAAGCTCCTCTATATCTCTAGCTATATCGAGATGTAGTTTGAATAGATAGTAGCCCCATATCGTATGATAATCCCCTACATAGTTCCACTCAACGCTATTGATACCTCTATAGTAGCCATGCTTCTCGGATAGATCTCTCATAGTCTCATAGTATAGGTAACCCTTCGGGAGAGCAGTCGATATAATGAAATCTGAATCCCTAATAGCCTCCGCTCTATCCTTAGTTGCACAGATCTTAACAGGAAGCTTAACCTCTTCAACATACCTCTTAGCAAGTGTCGATATAATGTTAAGCCGATAGTCATCTATATCCATAAGCCATATCTCTGAGTTGCGTAGATCTTCATTCATGAAGATATCGATCAATATTCTACTCGTCCATCTAGCACTACCAGCGCCTATAAAAGCAATCTTAGGACCCATAGAACACCCCCATTTTTATTAGATTGTCTTAAAGAGAAAAATTTTAGGGTAGTCTGGAATCTGACAAGTTCCTCTACTCTATGCTCCATCTCCATCAATAGTATAATCCGTATAACTCGTATATTCATAATGTCCCCTCATACTGCATGCTTCGTTAATTTTCTCACAGTATGTTGGTTGTATCCTTAGCTCTCTTTCAATATTATTAAAAATCAAGTATTTTTGAATATTTTAATTGGATTTTTATTAATGAATAGGTATTAAGACTAATACATATAACTTATCTTCTAGTTTTCTCTAATTCTTCAAGTAGATCAGCTTTCTCAATGTTCATAACAGTAACTTACTTTAAGCAAACCAACCTAAGCTTTTGAGTATCGTTGTATTAAAATCTTTTTCGAGTTTTATGACTAAATGCTTCCACTCATATATACTCAATAAGCTACAATCCTTAAGCTTAGCTTCACCCTGGAGAACCTTAGTTGCGAAAGCTATACATGTAGAATATCCACATAAGCCGCAATTTGTTTTAGGGAGATAATCATATAGTTTGAAAACTGAAATCCTACCATAAGCTTCTACATCTTCCACTCTTGGAGGGCCTTTTTCTCTAACTAATCTAGAAGCTTCTTCTAGGAGATTCCTAACATATTTCAGGATGCTTCTAATCTCATCCATATCCTTAGCGCAGAATAATATCCTTCCATCAGAATATACGCCTATAAGCCTACCTTCATTTATAATAGTAGTGCAACGATTCTGCCTAGAATATCTAGCTTTCAACGGCGGGAGAATTAATGCAAGCATCTCCACGGAGTCACCAAACCCTTCGGGATAGAATGCTTCTATCATAACTTTAGTAGGATCCTTAAGGCATCTACCTCTAGAGATCTCCACTCGAAAGCCTTCTACCGATCCACTCATACTGAGTAAAAGTTAGTAGCTAAACGATTTAAGTATTGGTTTAAAAAATAAACCGTAGCTACTTGTTTGAGATAGATGGTGAGTAGGCTATCCTAAGCCATACTTCCCTCTAAGATTCTTTAAGATCTCCCTCAACTCATCTTTAGACGGGAACTTTATCGCTTCAGAGGGGCATAGCTTAGCACAGGAGCTACAACCAACTATACAGTTATACGGGTTTACAACTACAGGCTTAGCAGGATTACCCTCTGTACCGTAGACATTGTGAGGACAATGCTTAACGCATGTAAGACAGCCGATACACCTTTCATAATCTATCTGCGGATACCATGGGATCTCTCTACGCGGGATACCTAGATACATCCTTTCAACCATCAGTTCTAACCCTCCTCTTAACCCCCTCTACGGCTTCGGCAACTTTCCTCATAGCTTCCTCAGTACTCATATTTCTAAGATCCAAAGATACCAGGTTTCTATCCATATCGAGCTTCTTAGATTCGAAAGCCTCTCTGAAGAGTCTCCTCTGCATCCTAGGATCACAGCCGCCTATGATATAGACTATATCTGTAGGGCCTTCCTTAAGATAATCCCTGAAGAATCTATCGCCATCATCTACGCATAGCTGTGGATGTATTATCGCATACTCTACATCAAGCTCGTTACGTATATAGTTCACCAGCTTCCATAGATCGAGCTTAGCAAACCCAGGACATTCACCAGTACATATGCACATTACGAATCTAGGTCTGCTAGACATACCACATACCAGAGATTACATAGGTATAATATAAGGCTAAATTATAGAAATTTTTATATAAAATTTAATAAGTAAAACCTCGTTTAATTTTTAAACAAAAAACTTGAAATATTAAACCATATACTAACTCTTATAGCTAGGAAAATAACCAGATAAGCCATCTTACAAATCCGTTATTAAGATTTATAAAGTGGATCATAACCCTTAAGCTTAGCTCATTTCATCTCTAAAAATGTATAAATGCCTGTAGCAATGAGAGTGAAGTAATAGTCTTATTCAGAGTGCAGGGATATAAATATTAACATTATACTTTCTATACAAAATTTTCACCATATCATGATTCCAAAGTATCCTGTTATAAACTTGAGTGCAACGTAAAGAAAGTAAGCTCCGAATATTAGCTTCAATGTGTTTGGCTTAAACTTTTTGATTAACGCCGCTCCAAGCTGCGCGCCTACGATAGCCCCCGCAGCAAGTAAAAATCCAGCGCTTAATACGACATAGCCTTGAGCCGCCTTTACCACTCCGCCGACAACAGCTAACGGGATCATCGACGCTAGGGATGTTCCCATCGTAACGTAGACTGGAACGTTAAACAGGTATATCAATCCAGGGACAAGAGCGTATCCACCACCTAAACCGACGATACCTGTTAAGACTCCTATTATGGAACCGAAAATACCCATCTCCATTCTCGATCCGGGGATATTCTTCCCTTGTTTATCTGCTTTAGATTTAGCGATACCTATACCCTCAACTATCATTCTACATGATGTCCAAAGAAATACGATACCAAGGATAAGATTCAGTATGCTGACATATTCAACGAGTATCGTAAAAAGCCAGGAGCCGACAAGAACACCTAGAGTGCCTAACCCCGATCCATAAAGCTGCATTCTTATCGAGATTCTTCCTTATAAGATGCCCATAGGCTCCAGAGAGTGTTGTGAAGATAACGGCAAATAATGTTGTTCCTATAACTAGTGGAGCTGGGTAGCCTAGCCAAAAATGTAGTGTAGGCAATATGATACTACATCCTCCAGTACCGATAAGCCCTCCAAGCAATCCAGCTGCAAACCCTATGATAGTCAACAAGATTCCATCAAATAATGAAATCTGTAGCGTCCCTTTCTAAATCTGATTTCCAGACGAAAATGCTCCGACTATAAATAATCCAATAACCATTAATAACATTAATGTTGGAAAATATTCCTTCAGCATAGCGGGTAGTAGCTTCCGCCGTGCTTTACCAAAAGCTTCTTCATGCATATAGGGTTTCTATTCTAAACGTTTATATAAAGTTTTGTTTATAATCTAAACTCATGAATATTCTAGACGAAGTTGACCGGAAGTTGATCTCACGACTAGCGGTAGATGGGAGGGCTACTCTTAAAGAGTTAAGCGAGGAAATTGGATATACGGTTATGGGTGTTAAGAAGAGGCTTGATGGACTTTTCAGAAATAATGTCATCAAGGTTTCAGCTAGCGTTAACATAGAGCTATTAGGCTGGATACCCCTGTTAGTATTTGTAGATGTTAAAAATAAGAGGTTTATGGACTCTATTATCAAGAGGTTTAGGGAGTGCCCTAGGATTGTATGGTTCCTCCCTGTTCTTGGAAGCTATAATCTCGTAGCTTTGATGATAGCTGAAGATTATAGGACGCTACACTGTATATCTTCTGCGGGATGTTCTATCAAGAGTTTGGATGGTGTAGCTAGAGTCGAGTATTATCCTATAGGAGGCGTACTATATGAGCCATATATACCTGTAAGATTAAACCTTATGGGCAGAGGTTTAGAGAAGCCTCCATGCGGTGTAGATTGTAGACCTTGTAAAAGCTATATGGAGGGGAGATGCGTAGGATGCCCTGCAACCGTCTACTATAGGCTAATAGGTAAGGGTTGATCCTTCGAATAGCTTCACTATCTCTTCAGCTCCTACCTCTGCATGTTCGAATGGGCGGCTCTCCTTGAATCTTAGATCCACTATCTTAACGGTACATCCGGATGCGTTAGCAGCTGCGAAAGCGAAGTATCTATTAGCCTGTTGGTGAGCTTCTATCTCTCCCACAGACTCTACATCTCTACCAGTTCTCAGGGTAGCACCTTCACCACGTATATCCTTCATCCTACGCTGTAGAACTACATAGGGATCGAATTCGAATAGTAGTATGACGTCGGGCTTCATCAGAGAGACTACATAGTCTGGTAGACCCGGGTAGAAGCCTTCAGGCTTCTTTATAGCTGCATGGGTATCTATCAGGACATCTCCTTTAAGCTCTGCTATACGTTTAGCAGCCTCCTCCTGGATAGCTCTATATTGATCTACAGGTATCTTTCTACGCATCTCGTCTCGATCCTTTATACCGAAACGTATCTTAGCTATATCAAACATATAATCTCCGAAATTCACTATAACTACATCAGGCTTTCTCTTTTTTACATAATTCATTATCGTGGTTTTACCTCCTCCTGGAACAGCGACTACGATTATCTTCAAGGATTAACAGCCTCCTAAAGATGCTGATCTGTAGGTTTAACTATTTCCTTCTTACCATGGTGAATCGTCCATTTAAGCTTTCTAGGATCCCTATGCATCTTAAGCATACTAACCCTACATTTACGAGAACAGAACCATAGTAGGCTCCCATCGTTTCTAACAAATAGTAGACCTGTCCCTGGAGGTATCTTACCACCGCAGAATACGCAGGTCCTATCCCTAGGCATAGGATCACCTGAGGCCTCTAGCCTCTCTCTCAGTCTCTCTAAGCATAAGTATATCTCCTACACGTACAGGCCCCTTAACTATCCTAGATATTATACGTCCAGAATCCTTACCTTCTAGTATCTTTACTCTAACTATCTGAACCTCGCCTGTAGGCCCAGTTCTACCTAATATCTGTATAACCTCGGCGGGGGTTACATCCTCTCTATAGCTCAACCCCTAGTACCACCCTTACGTAGAGCGTTAAGTTTCTCTATAAACGCTTGGAGTACATCTTTAGCTTCTCCCGGATCTATTATACATGCGGAGGATGCCTGAACCTCTATACCTGAAGCCTCTCCGAGCTTCTGTTTAGATGGGACATAAACGTATGGAATTTTCCTCTCCTCGCATAACAATGGTAAATGCGCTACTATCTCCGGTGGATCTACATCTTCAGCTATCAATACAAGTTTAGCTAGACCTCTATCTACGGCTTTAGTTACTTCATTAGCCCCCTTCTTCACTTTACCTCCAGAATTCCTTACAGTAACCAATAGCTCATAGGCCGCATCCGCCAGCTCTTTCGGAACATCAAACCTTACATACATAGGTTTAGGCATCTCAGCCTCACCCTACCTACGAAACGGTAATAGCCTCCTAAATAAATCTTATTCAGGGTAAACATAATACTATAAGGTTAGACTTAAATAGTTTGAGATTGGAAAATACTCTACCTCGAGATCATCTTAGATTTATCAATTCTAATCTTAGCAATCTCTTCAGCAAGTTTCTTTAGAAGCTCTTGTTTAGGCCACTTTTTATCTACTATAATATACCCTGTTTCATCCCACCATGATCTAGGATAAGCTTTATTAGGATAAGCTTCAGGGTTTAGATTCAGCTTCTTAGCAGCTTCGATCAACTCTTCCAATTTAGGATTATCTACAGCTATATCCCTAGGTAAGCGTCTACCAGATCTTCTCGAACGCTTAGAATCTAGATAGACCAGCCATACTATCACACGATTCTTAAGTTTCATACCTAATCATATCATCTAGAAGAAGATTCTATAAGGATAGCATTTAGAACACCATCCTGACCTGGACGAGATGTTATCCTAGCTAATCCAAGTTGGGTAGCTACTATAGCTCCCTTTGTTAGTACACCCCTTCGATCATAATCTATGTTACTCTGATTCTTAACGACTCTTAGAATCTCTGTTCTAACGGTTTTACCAGTTGATGGATCAGATACATTTACGATATTATCAGATAGTAGTTTAACTTTAACGTTACCACCCATAGCTCGTTCTACCTTACGCTTAGGGGTACCTACAATAGTCTCGGTAGGATACCCCCCGCTTTCATACCTACGTTTACCACGATAAGCTCTACGTTTACCACCTGATTGCTTACGCTTATGTAGATCCCAATGCCAGATAGGCATCTCTGCATCTCATCCATCTAGGAGAGGGAGCCTATATATAAATTCTATCACGATAAATTCGGTAGTCTCAATGTACCTTCTCCATGCTTAGAGGAAAAAAGTCTTCTTAGAATTTCAGATATCTCTGATGGCGTCCCTGATAAACCCATCATCTCATTGAAATTATTACTAGTGTATAGTATGGTTTCTCTACCCTTTTTCTCAAACGATATTAGTTTCATACGCTTCAACTCACGTACATGACGGTATGCTGAGCTACCTCTAACTTTTGCAACTTGGCTTAAAGATACTGGCTGATTAAAAGCAATATATGATAAAGTCTTTAGTAAACCTTTACTTATAGGTGATGTGAAAGCGAAAAACTTAGCTATATCAGAGTATTCAGGTTTAAGTTGTAAGACGAATTTATCACCAGGAAGTTGTATAACCTCTAAGGCTGAGCCGTAGGTGTTGAGATCATCCATAAGCTGTAGTATAGCTCTACGTATATCCTCCATATCTATGGATGGAAAGAACTTCTTCAAAACCTTGTGTATCTTAGAAATTTCTATAGGTCTACCAGCTACATAGAGTATGGCTTCAACTATCTTCTTTAACTCTTCAACCAAACCTTATAACCCTCCACAGATATGATTAGATCAGATTCAGATTCATCTTGAAATAAATCGACTTTACCTTGATGAGCGAGGAAGAGTAGAGCTATAAACATCCTAATCTGACTTCGCAGATCCATATTCTCTACAATTTTTCGGAAGCTTATATACTCGTATCCGCTCCATAATAAGGTTCTTATTCTCTCCTCTAATTCACCTATCCAAGTCTCTATCTTAGATTCAAAGCTCTCCTCAAGTATGAACGATTGAGAATCTTCGATAAGTTTATCTATGGAGGGTGGCTCGATCCTAACTTTACTAGCTTCTTCAAGAACTTCTATCAATAGTTTTAAGATGGATTCTATATCGAGTGAAGCAAAGTTATACCTTAATGGGAGATCTATCGTCGGGATATCCAACGTAGGTGTAGTTCTAGTTTTCCCCTCAGACTGTTCTCTATCTTTTTCGACTTTAACAGTAAACGGTTTGAATATATATTCAACTTTAAGTTTGAATATTGTAGCAGATGATAGAAGAACAATTCCTGGTATGGAGAAATTTATCAACCCATAGGATTTAAGTTTCTCTAAAAATCCTAGGATAAGCATCTTTAAATCTATAGACCATGGATCTATAGAACTCATCTTAGATAAATCTATGAGAGTAATCCATGGTTCTTCAAGCCAGAATGGTTTCTCACCCATTACTAATAGCCTCCACATTCATAACTGCAGCTACAACTTTAGATAAGCCTCCCTTAGAGTATATGCCGTAGATCTTATCAGCTTTAGATGCTATAACATCTTTCAAGCTTATCACTATAATCTGGCTCTCATTGGATAGATCTTTTAAAGCTGAGGCTAGCCTTTCTAGATTTACCGGGTCTAAGTGGGCATCGACTTCATCTAGTATATATACAGTTGTGGGATTCAATTTGGATAGAGCGAATACAAAAGATAGAGCTGCTATAGTCTTCTCGCCACCACTAGCTATGCTTAGAGAGCGTCTAGGTTTACCTGGGAACGCCGTTATAAGGTCTATACCTCCATTAAATATGTTGGTTTTATCCTCGGGTTCAAGCCATGCATCCCCTCCGCTAGTAAATTTACTGAATACCTCCCTAAGCTTAGAATTTAATCTATCTAGAAATTCCATGAATACACGTTTCTTCTCGCTTTCAATCTCTTCGATAAACTTCTCTATGGATAACTTCTCCTCTCTCAATACATTAACCTTCTTAGCTAGTTCATCATGTCTGCGTTTAACATCTTCGTATTCATCTACTGATAGAAGGTTAACAGAGCCTAGCGCTTCTATTTCAGTCTCGTACTTAACTATTAAATTCTCTAATGACGAAATATCCTGGCTATCTATAGGTACAGGTTCTTCAAAGCCTAGCTTATGAAGTTCAACCTCCATCAACTCTAACTTAGCTTTTCTCTCATGGATAGCTGCTTCGACCATACGTAATCTATCTACGAGCATCCTATACGATTCCTCAGTAGTTTCCATCTCCTTCCTAATAACCGATAATCTTCCGTATAGATCCGGGGCTTTTGAATTCTCTCCTACACATCTAGATCTGATATCAGATTCTATTCTCTCTATAGAGTGTGTCACATTCTTTAACTGCTCCTCTAACACTTTACGTCGATTCTGTAAGGATGAAGCATCCTCTAATAATCTATCTAGTTCAGCTTTAAGCATAGTATATTCTCTATCTCCAAGCATACCCAATTTACCTTGAAGCATCGATTTTTCAGACCTTACTCTTAATAGATCTTCTTCTAGGATTGATAATTCAGCAGCTATATTTGAAAATTCCTTAAAGATTTTTTCATCGATATTTGATGAAATAGTTTTGGAGGATATTTCTGAAAGCTGTTTAGCTATGAGATTAAGTTTTCTCTCGAAGGATATAATATCTGTACGTTCAGAATTCACTCTATTTATGAGTTGATCATACTCTATGCGTAGTTCTGCTATACTCTTTTCTAGATTATCTCTACGTTTATTAAGTTGAATTATCTCTCTCTCGAGTATATTCTGATATACATCTATAACCGCTAGCCACTTTTCAAGTTCAATATATCTTCTACGAATAGCTCTATATTCCTCTACTAAACGTCTATAGCTCTCAGATTTGTTAGTCAGAGCTTTCTCTAAACGTCTAGATAGATCTATAAGATTTGATAAAAGCTTGCTTTTAACTAGGAATTTTGAATGATCAAGTCTTAAGAAAGATCCTAATCTGATAGGCCCCTCAGGTTCGTATAACTCACCTTCGATCGTCACAGATCTAAATCCTTTATTAGAAAGTTCTATAGCTATTCTTCTATCCGAAACTATAAGGGTATTCCCGAATAGTAGATCTACTACTGGTTTAAACTCTGGATTATATTCTACAAAATTTAGAGATAGACCTAAAATACCCTCGATGTAGGGATAATTTGATAAAACAGTAGGTTTGATATCTGAAAGTGGGATAACTATAGCTTTATCTATACCTAATTTCTTCAATTTATCTAGACACATAAGACAAGAATTTATATCTTTCACAATAACAGCATATAGAAATACGCCCGCTATAGATTCTAGAGCTATCTTAAATTCATCCTTAAATTTGATATTATTGTATAATAATCCGTATACACCTGGTATTTGATTATCATGCATAATTCTGTCGATTGCTTCGCTCAGCAATTGTATATTCGCTAATCTATCGATAGTCTCTAGTTGTGCTTTCAAATATGAAATTATTTCCCCACACTTATATGCTAATGATGATGCTTTTTCCGTTTCATTCTCTAACATTTTCATCTTCGATAATAGAGTTTGTAATTTATCGAGGAGTTTAGTAGCAACTTCTCGAAGTCGAAGTTTAGTTGAACGTATAGATTCCATCTGCTGTTCTATAGATATTTCCACATCATTGAGCTTCTTTAACATCTCATCTCTAGCTTTAATAGCTTCCTCTATTACTGAGACCTTTGCATTACATTCTAGTATAGAGCTACGTAGCTGAGAGTATATAGCAATAGATTCTACGTACTCGTTATGCAGTCTAACAATATCGTTCGCTACATTTTTGAAATGTGATCCTAAACTACATATATGATCGAAAAATGAACGATATTTAGCTCTTTTTTCATCTAAAGCTTTAACTAATGCATTTTCTTCGTTAGATAGTTCTTCTATCTTTTCGATTAAATACTTAATCTCTATTTCTACATTAGATAATCTCTCCGCCAGATTTCCTCGTATCTTTTCGATTGATGAGATCTCGTCATCTATCGATTTTAAAGTTTCCTCTAGTCTAACCTTAGCTTCCCTTAGCTGTGAAAGCTGAGATGTTAAGTTATCAGCTTCGATAGGTTGTATCGGTATGTTTGCAAGCTCATCTTCTAAACTCTTACGTTCAGCTTTGAGGGATTCAAGGTATCTCAATAGTTTTTCGATTTCTGACCGTGTATTTTCGTAGTCTATAGATAGCTCAGCAACCTCTCTCCTTAAGCTTAAAATTTTAGCTGAGAGCAGGGTAACCTTCAGCTTTGCGATCTTAGCTTTTAGATCAATATACTTTAAAGCCTGCTCCCTTTCTCTAGATAGTTTATCCAGCTGCTCCCGCATAGCTTCGAGCTTAGCTTCAGCTACTCTAAAGTTTATCTCAGCTCTCCTTAGCTCCTCCTCTGCTTTAGCCTTCTTTTCATCATAAATTGATATACCTATTATCTCTTCCAGGAGTTCTCTTCTACGTTTGGGTGTTAGATCAGCTATCCTGGTTACTGCACCCTGCATAATTATGTTTATAGCTGAAGGGGATAGACCTGCAACAGATAGCATATCTACGATAGCTTCCCTTGATGATCTACGTCCATTAATCTTGTAAGTCATCCTACCTTTTTCATCTATCGAACGTTGAATCTCTACTTCCCCGCTATCTATAGGTATTTTTCTATCGCTGTTATCTAATACTATTTTTACATAGGCTCTTCTAGATCCTGCATCTAGGTTATCGCATATAAGCTCAGAGAATCTTTCAACCCTTAGCATCCTAGGGTTAAGCTCACCTAAAGCAAACCTTATAGCGTCGACTATATTGCTCTTTCCCGATCCGTTAGGGCCTGTTATAACGTTAAGACCTTTGCATAGGTTTATCACCGTCCGGTTTTTGAATGATTTGAACCCTTTAATTTCTATACGCTTTATGTAAACCATGATGCATCTACATCTCCTTACCCTACCTTCTTTAGGCGATCATCTAGTAACTAGGAGATTCTCGAGTATACTTAGGATTAAACCTCATATACTATAATAGTTAAAAACCTGTATACTAACTAGATATTAGCTTCAAGGATATATGTCCCATAGCATACTCTGAGGTGAATTATGCATTGGAGGATGTGATGGTTAGAAGAAGAGATATATTGATAAATAAGTTGGAGTTGCAGGAGGGTTCTTGTATAATCCTGACGGATTCATCAAATCTACTTTACTTCGCTGGGGTAGGCGTAGGATGCTTAATAATCGATTGTGATGAAGCTACACTTATACTGCCTAAGCTTGAAGAAGAAGAGGTTAAGGCTAAGGTTGGATCAACTCTAAGTTTAGAAGTCTATGGGCCTGAGGATAGGCTTATGGATAGGGTGGTTCGTATACTTTCTGAAGTGAAGCCATCCACTATATTTTTCGATAAGCTATCGGTGAGAGACTATGAAGCTATGGGTAAGATAACATCAAATCTCAGAGAATGTATGGATACTATATGGGAGATGAGGATGAAGAAAGATTCATATGAGATGAAACTTATAGCTAGAGCTGCTGAAATAGCTAGGAGAACTATGGATAAAGTATCAAGTATATTAGAACCAGGGATATCTGAATGGGAGCTGGCGGTCGAGGCAGAGTATATTATGCGTAAAATGGGTGCAGAATCCGTAGCGTTTCAGACTATAGTAGCTTCATCCTCCTCATCTTCTAAACCACATGCTAAACCATCGTATAGGCGTATAGAGGAGAATGATATTGTCGTGATCGATCTAGGCGCTGTATATGAATCTTATAGATCAGATATGACTAGAACATTCCTACTTGGGGATTTCAAGCATAAGTATAGTTATCTCCTCGAAGCGGTACATAAAGCTAAGAACGAAGCGTTAAATCTCCTTAGACCTGGAATGTTAGCTAGAGAAATCGATAAAGCTGCGAGGAAAATTCTAGTAGATCTAGGATATGGGGAGTACTTTATTCATGGGCTTGGTCATGGAGTCGGGTTAGATATCCATGAGCCTCCATATTTAAGCCCAATTTATGAGAAGCCTATCCCAGAAGACTGTGTAGTAACGATAGAGCCTGGGATATATATCCCAGGGATGGTAGGTGTTAGAGATGAGGATATGTATGTAGTAGGCGAGGAGGTGCAATCTCTAACAAGCTTTAACTATTTAGAGTAAGGGGAGATAATCGTTAACAATAATGCTTAATTAGAGAATATACTAGTCTCTATTTAGGTAGGGTATATTATGTCGAATACCCTCGCTACACGTATACTCTATAGAGTTATATTAGCCGTAGCTTTAGTCACCATACTCATACTCACGATAATAGTCGTTATAGCATATGTTAGAGGGTATACGATACCACCTATATATAGGTGGATTGGAGTCGTATAGTATCATCAAATATTACTATGCGGCCGGCGGGATTTGAACCCGCGACCGGAGGCTTGGAGGGCCCCCATCCTAACCAGCCTAGACCACGGCCGCTTTCTTGGCGAATTAGTTCATCCAATATATATGGAGGGGGAGGTTATTTAAAGTTTATACAAGGAATAAGCTTCTGAGATGAGACCAGATGCTCCTAAAAGAGGGTTACCTGTCTACCTAGAAGTTGCTCCTTTCTTACACCTAAGACTTCTAATATCCTTAGAGCAGCGGGTATTACCTGGTTATCTATATAGTATTCTATATCTATATCTTCCAGTTTAGCGTATAGGTATGGCTCCACTTTATCATATAGTTTCTGCGCCGCTCTCTTGACGATAACAAAGCCTATACGGTCGCCGGGGTTTACCTTGAAACCTTTAGCTACAAGCTTTCTAGCAGTTTCTGTATGAGGTGTTCTAACCTTATACTCCTCTAGCGGCTTAGATATAGTCTTCCATACTATGAAGTATTCTAAGGGTAGTAAACCTTTACGAGCCATGGATATATAGTCCCTAGATATGGAGATGGCTTTAGCTACGGACCCCTCCCTCAATATAGAGTCTGCTACAGCCTCTTGGACTATCTTAGCCAGCATACTCCAGTCCCCTCTTACAGCTTCGAATCCCACGAAATCTATACGTCCATCTAATGTTAGACCTACGTAACGCTTCTTAGCTTCAGTAAATAATACACGTTTATAGTGTACATCTGGTTTTATCTCTAAGCCAAGCTCCTTCTCTACGAATTCTGTAAGCTTCATTATTTTTTCCTCATCATATTCTACAAATATGGAATCTGTATCTCCATAAACTACTTTAAGGCTTATTTTAGATGCATAATCTAGTACTGATTTAAGTGTAGCTCTACCCCAGGCTGCTACAGATTCTGCTACAGGCTTCATATACCATCGCGCACCGATCCAGCCAGCATAACCATAAGTAGCGTTAGATACTATCTTTATAGCTTTCTGTCTGGCATCGAGGAGTTTGTATAAGTGACTGTTGGGCTCAACTTCCTTAAGTTTAACTCTAACCTCATCCCTAGCCTTAAGGAGTTTAGATAATGCTTCTGCATACATTCCTTTAGGCTCCTTTCTAAATCTATGCTTAACCTCGGGTGCTTCATAGAAATCTATATCAGAGGCTACACCCTCTTCGATATAAGTATCCGGTGATATATTGTACTTTATTATGAGGGATGGGTATAGAGACTTGAAGTCTAATACGAGTATATCCTCATGTATACCTGGTGTAGGTTCTAGAACTATAGCTCCAGCATACCTTTCGTATTCTACCTCGCTACGTTTAGGTATCAGTTCGCCTCTACTAGCTGCTTCGAACATCAGATGTGACTCAACTCTAAAACCTACAGCAGCGGTGAATACATGGTCAGGTGGTAGACCCACTACCGAGGATAGTTGAAGTGCAAGTGGGACTATATCCTCAGATAGCTTTAGCATGGCTTCTACGATCGATCTACTAGATTCCTTAACATCTATCCTTCCATCCGATCCTCTACTCCATAGTTCCGAAACCTTAAAGCTAGGTACAAGTTTACGTGGAAACTTCAATCCTAGATAGTCGGCTAAGCCTTCTATATCTTTGGATTTAACCTCATACAAATCTTCCACGAAATCGTATAAGTCTAGGTTTACACGACCAGGTATCGATATATGACCATACACGCTTGTATGCGGAGAGCCCCCGTCCCTACCTATAGATAGTTTAATATTGTTGATGGAAGCTCTCCTATTTATGAAAGGCCAGTATACTCTGTTCGATTCAAACCCTACGATTATATCTGGGTCATACTCATCTATGAAATCTATAAATTTCAAAAGTATGGTTTTCTCTCCATCATCTATCGTATACTGCTCTATATGCCCATCGGATGTCCCTACCGTTATAACGGCTATAGGATCGATATCTGGATTCGGTGATCCGAAGCGCGATAACGGGTATACATGGAATGCTAATATACGGAGTCGAGGTATAGCTGTATCGATCGTTCTAAAATCACCTATGATACGGTATATTTTATCAACTCTAACCCCTTCTATACCCCCGTACTCTGCACTCACTTCAACCCAATTACATGGTTTAATTTGCTTTTCCAGCAGATAATGTGTAGAAGCTCTAAGGTCGTCTTCGAGAACCTTATCGACATATCGGCTCCTAGATAGTTTAGCTAAGGCTTCGTTGATAAGCTTGACATTACTGGATTCAACCTTTAATACCCTGATAGGTTTGCCGAAGAATCTTTTTTCTATTTCATCAACTGATACGCCTAGGAGGTTTAATTCTTCAAAAAGCTTAGTCGAACACCCCTCTTTAGGTATGACGAAGAAATATTGTTTAAATCTATCGTCAAAAGCCATTATACGTTTTCCATCCCTATCTATACCCCAAAGCCTAACTGATAATGATGGAGATTCTCTGTAATCGATATCTATAGGGTAGAAGGTTATCTGCATCCCTATAGATCATATATATTATCGATGTTTTTAAGTATATCTTTCTAGAATCAGTTATCATAAGCTATCGGGTTTAATGCTCATAAATTCAAGGTATATCCTTTTAAGCTGATCGTCTGATAGATGAGCTTTAGATGATTCTACAGATACGCATCTACCTGAAACTAACACGTAACTCCTGTCAGAGTTTTTCAAAGCTTTAGCTACGTTTTGCTCTGCGATCATGATTGCAATATCATTAGTGAATGCTATGTCCCTTATATATCTGAAGATCTTATCAGCCATCATAGGGCTAAGACTGGCTGTAGGCTCATCGAGTAAGAGTACCCTAGGCTCTGCTACTAAAGCTCTAGCCAAAGCTAGTATCTGCCTTTCTCCTCCGCTTAAAAGTCCAGCTTTACAGTCCATTTTATGTTTAATCTCCGGGAATATATCCATCACTTCTTGGATTTTCCTCCTCATCCTATTCTTATCAAGCCAGCTTCCACTAACTTCAAGATTCTCCTTAACCGATAGGTTAGGGAATATATTGAGTCTCTGGGGTACATAGCCTATACCCATCCTGATAAGCTTATACGTTGGTAAACCTGTTACATCCAATTCATCAAGGAGGACCCTGCCGCTGAATACCTTAGCTAGACCTACTATACCCTTTATCAAGGTTGATTTACCGCTACCGTTAGGGCCTATCAGGCTTACAACCTCCCCACCTTTAACTTCTACCGATACGTTTTGTACGATTTTTAGATCTCCGTAGCCTACGCTTAGATCAACTGTTCTAAGCAACATATATATCACCTAGATACGCTTTCTGAACCCTGGCATCTAGAACTACGCCGCTAGGTTTACCACTATATATGAGGCTACCATTATCCATAACGTATACCCAATCTGCATAAGAGAATAATGTTTCAACTCTATGCTCTATAACGAAGACTGCTGTACCGTATATTCTCCGTATCTCTTCTATCTTCCTGAATATATCCTGTGCAAGTTTGGGATGAACACCAGCTGTAGGCTCATCTAAAAGAAGAAGCTTGGGATCAGCCATTAGAGCTCTACCTATCTCTAGAAGCTTCATCTGTCCTCCTGAAAGCTGATATGCAAATCTGAAAGCCGACTCAGACAATCCTAGTAACCTAAGTATATCTAGAGCTTTATCTACAAGCTTCCTCTCTTCTGATACCCATTTACCCCTTCTGAATAATGTTCCTGTAAAGCTTTCACCTATAAATTCTCTAGCTGCTATCAACATGTTGTCTAAGACGGTAAGCCTCCAAAATAGTCTTGGTATTTGGAAGCTTCTAACTATACCCTTCGCATAGATCTTGAACGGCTGGAGGCCATCTATACGCTCCTTCATAAACCATATCTCGCCGCTATCCCTCTGCACAACACCAGAGATCATATTGAATAAAGTAGTTTTCCCGCTGCCGTTAGGACCTATAAGCCCGGTTATACTTTCCTCCTCTACATCTAGATCGACTGAGTTTACGGCTTTTAGCCCACCGAAACTTTTCGATAATTTTCTAATCTCTAGTAGAGCCAGCTATAGCCACCTCCATGGCGGGTGTTTTGATAGGGCGTTCTTCTACGAGACCCTTAGGTTTGAATGCTACGATTACTATGATAGATATACCGACAAATATCCACTGTATATTTATAGGATCTAATGGCAGATAGCCGAGGAAGCCTTTAATGAATAAAGCAGCTGCTTCTATAGATTCTACAAGAGCGGCTCCTAGGATAACTCCCAGGTTATTCCCTACACCACCGAGTATAACCATCATCCATATAGCGAAAGTTAGATGGGGTTGGAAGCTTTCAGGACTTATATATCCTTCAAACTGTGCGATTAAAGCACCAGCTAACCCTGCAAGCATGGAGCCTAGGATTATAACTTGTAGTTTATAACGCCATGTCTCCTTACCTAGTGTTTGAGAAGCAAGCTCATCCTCCCTGATAGCTCTGAGAACACGGCCATAAGGTGAGTCTAACAGTAGTTTTACGAATATGTAGGAGAATATTAGAAATCCGTAGGCTAGACATAGCTGAGCTACATTGTATAGCCTGTAATCGCCTATGATGCTTATGAAGCTTCTTACTACTTTACCGTGAACCCCGCCGAATATGTTAACGTAGTTTTCCATACCGGTTATCAATCTGGTTAAAGCTTTTGCGGAGTCATCGAAGCTCCGTATTATAAGTCTAGTGATCTCAGCAAAGGCTAGTAGTGTTATAGCTAGATAATCCTCTCTAAACTTTAATGTAAAAGCAGATGCTAGTAGACCTATAACACCAGATATAATTACAGATAGGATTATAGCTATGACGGGATGTAGACCATTCTCGAGTGCTATCGCAGCTGTGTATGCGCCTATCATGAGGAATGCCGCTTTACCAAAATTGGATAGACCTGTATACCCATATTCTATATTGAGACTTAAAGCTGCTATACCATAAACTCCGATCTTGTAGGCTATGTGCATTATGAAGATCGCTGGATCAGACACGTAAACCCCTCCTTATCGATGCGATTATACCTTCAGGTTTAGCTAATAATACGACGACTATCGTAATGAAGAAAACGAGCATTTTCAGATCTGTAGGTAGACCTAGAGCGGTTAAACCTATTACACTTATATTCTCAGCAAAGCCGAGAGTATAAGCTGCAATTAAAGCTCCATAGAAGCTGCCCACTCCTCCCAAAACCGTTACGGCGAATGCGGGTATTAGCAGTCTCCAACCTAAGAGAGGTATAGCGTTAGCTATAGCTACCATGAAAAACCCTGATAAACCTGCTAGCCCCCCTCCTACAAACCATACAAACCTAGATACATTATCCACATTCACACCTACTGAGGAAGCTAGCTCTATATTATCAGATACCGCTCTAATACATTTACCTATAATAGTGCTAGTTAGTAGTAAGTGTAGTACTATAGATGTTGAGATAACCGTAGCTATTAGGTATAGATAGAGACCCGAGATCGTTAGAGGTCCTACATCCCATCTAGGCCATACGGCTCTTATAGTTAAAGGGGATCCACCCCATATCTGTTGAATTATGTGTCTAATGGTTATACCTAAACCTATGGATGCAACCATAAGATAAACCATGGGGGCCCCCCTATCTTGGAGAGGCTTGAATAGAACCGTATAGGATAATAGAGAGAGAAGCCCAGATACTAGGAAAGAAGCTGTGAACGCTATATAGAGGTGCATATTCAACTGTTCAAATAGAAGAAAACCGATGTACCCTCCTAAGGTTATGTATTCTGCATGAGCAAAATTCGGGAAACGAGATAGGCTATAGGATAGGCTTAAGCCTATAGCTGCAAGCATAAATATGCTCCCAGTTATTATAGAATTAAAAAATATTTGAGGGAGATTCAGTGTATACATTTATATTTTGATCCCCCAGCTGATCTATGGTGTTATGGCTCCTACATCTATTATCTTATATTTACCATCATCTTTGACAACTTTCCATGTTGAATATATCTGCATAAGCTGATCTCCTACGCTGTCAAAGGCTTTATAGCCTGAAGCACCTAGGAAGGAGCTTGATATTTCCATCAGCTTCTCTTTTATAGCTGCTCCATCATATACCCCTGCTTTAGCTATAGCCTCTAAGAGCATAAGTGTAGCGTCAAAGCAATACTCTATGTATGGGGCTGCTGGTTTAGCTCCGAATACTGCTTCGTATTCCTCTAAGAATTCATCATAGAACGATATAAGTGGAGGTAGAGGTCTAGTACCTAATACGGCTCTATACATGAATTCAGCGGATTCAGGAACTACTAGCATTGGTTCTCCGTATACACCTTCTGCTGCAAACCACTTTATATTATCTAAACCTAGCTCTAAGGCTTGTCTAAACATTACACGACCATCTTCATAATAGCCTACATATATAACGCCATCTACGCCTGCGCCTTTAATCTGTGTTAACTCTGTTCTGAAATCCATCTTCTTAGGGTCGTATCTCACCTTGAGTACTATTTTATCTTTTATAAGAGATGAAACTACATCCTCTATACCTACACCATATGGGTTATCCATAACTAAAGTCGCTATCTTCCTACAACCTGCATCCAGAGCTAGCTTAACTAGAGCTTTAGCTTGAGCTGTATCGCTGCCTACGACTCTGAATACGTAGTCATCTGGGAAGTTTAGAGTTATGTATGGTGATGTAGCTGATGGAGATACTAGTACGACTTTTCTCTCGTTAACATAACTTCCTACAGCCATAACTTCACCACTAGCCATAGGGCCTACTATAACCTTGACACCGTCGACCTCGACTAGTTTCTTACAAGCTGTTAAAGCTTTACTAGGATCTGTACCGGTATCTTCTAGTATAAGCTCTACAGGTCTACCAGCTACACCTCCAAGGCGATTTACGAGAGCTACGGCTAGCTGAGCACCTTTAGCTATCTCGACACCCATAGGCCCTAATTCGCCTGTTAAGGCCATTAGACACCCGACCTTTATCTTTGATGGGAGGTTGGGTGCAGATACTTGTACGATCTCTCTTAATATCCTATCTTTAAGCCCCATATACAATGCTTTAGCAACATTAAGTGTACCGTTGGAGAAGCCGTGACGATAACCTGTGCTATAACCTGTATTATAGCCTTCACGGTAGGCTGCTTGCGCACCAGCTACCAAGCCTTCATCTCGACCCTTGCCATATCCTTCATTATAGCCGGCATTATATCCTGAGCGATAGCCCCCATCATGACCTATATAGTATCCTGCTATACCTGCTACTACTACAGCTACTACTGTGCAGATGAGGAATACTGTAAGGCTTACCGCTAAACTATTACGTTTTCTCATAACCCGCGTATGCATAAAACTATAAGTATTTTAATAACCCATAGTTAAGTTTTACTGATTTAGAGTCCAAATCTGAGCAGCGGGTGAAGCTCTGTAGGCTAACTAGCTTCCAGTTTATAGTTTACAGGCTGGTCGAGGATAACTTTAAATATTAAGTTAATACGATGAGCGATGTAGTACGATGAGTATGCCCAGATTTGCTGTATGTAATGAGGTATTTGAAGGATGGAGTCTTAGACGTGTTTTCGAGTACGTATCGAGCATTGGGTATAACGGTGTTGAGATAGCCCCGTTCACCATAGCTAGTAGGGTTACAGATGTTGATAAAGATACGAGGAGATCTATAAGAAATGATGCTGAAAGCTTCGATATAGAGATCGTCGGAATACACTGGGTTCTTAGAGGTGTCGAAGGTGTTCATCTAACGAGTCCCTATTCTAACGTGAGAGAGAGAACTGAATCTTATCTAAGGGCGTTGATAGACTTTTGTAGTGATCTCGACGGTAAGATTATAGTCTTCGGTTCTCCAGCTCAGAGAAGTATACCTGAGGGAGTTAATCATGCAGATGCATGGAGATGGGCTGCAGATATATTTAGAAAATGTTCGATGTATGCTGAGCAATACGACGTCTATATATGTATAGAACCTCTAAGGAAAGGGATGACTAACTTCATAAATACGGTAGATGAAGCTATCAAGCTTATAGAGGATGTGAATCATCCTAATTTCAGGCTTATACTAGATGTGTACGCTATGACTGGTGCGGATGAGCCTATTGATAGACAGATAGAAAAGGGTGGGAGATATCTTATGCATTTTCATGCTAACGATGATAATATGGGTGGGCCTGGTTTCGGATCCGCCGATTATAGGGCAGTCGTTAGAAGCTTGAGGAAAATCGGATTTAAGGGTTATGTATCCGTAGAGATTTTAAGGAGAGAGGAGGATCCGGCTGGTGCTGTTAAGATTAGTATAGAAAATCTTAAGAGGTTTTTTGCAGAGTATTAAGGATTGGTGTCATGGAATGGTGTTCTCGGCTCGATTAGTCAGGGATGGCTTCTTAGAGGTATTTGAGGATGATACGCTGATAGCGATATACAGGTATGGTGGAGGTATTCGTAAGCCATATTTCTACCCAATATATGCTCCTAAAGGTATGATGGTTACTAGGGATGAGCCGCCAGATCATATACATCATAGATCTCTATGGACTGCGCATGGAGATGTAAACGGCGTTGATTTATGGAGTGAGAAACCTACTGCTGGATTTATAAAATGTGCAGATAACCCAACTATATCGCTGAGAAGTGATGTATGCGTATTGAATTCCATAAACCTTTGGTTATCTGTAGAAGGTGGGAGGCTTATGGATGAAAGTAGGGTTGTAGTATTTTGGAAAACTCGAAACGATATTAGGCTTATAGATTATGAGGTAGAGTTTCGAGCGAGTTACGGGGATGTAACTTTGGGGGATACTAAGGAGGGGGGTATTGTCGCATTGAGGGTTGTAGATAGTATGAGAGAATCTGTGGGTGGTGGAGTTATAATGAATTCCGAGGGGGGTGTAGGTGAACCTCAGTGTTGGGGTAAGAGAGCTAGGTGGTGCGATTATACGGGTAGAGTTGATGGAGAGATAGCGGGTATAACTATATTCGATCATCCTAGTAATCCTAGGCATCCCACATACTGGCATGTAAGAGCATATGGGCTCTTCGCGGTCAACTGCTTTGGTCTAAGGGATTTTGAAGGGAGAAAAGATGTAGATGGTAGTATGAAGATAGATAGGGGGTCAAATGTTAAGTTCAGATATAGGATAATGCTCCATAGGGGTAGATTATCTAGGGATGATATAGAGGAGTACTATCGTGAATATGCATCTATCTAGGCTTAATTCTATTTCTTATTCTTAGATCTGCTATATAGTGTTTTCAGATTCGATACGGTATCCCCTATACAGAAGGCTACTATCACAGCTATATCTATCGCGGGGTATACTATAGATTTCACCATAGAGTTGGTTTTTCGAAAATAATGGATGAGACTGCCAATGTATCCTAAGACTATGGGTGACGATGATGCGAGTCCATAGATAGGGGATAATGCTGTACTGATAGCTATAATTGATAGCATGGAATAGAATAGGAGGAGTCCAGCTCTATACCATCGTGTTATCACGCTTCGCGGATGCTTTCTTCTAAATCTGGGGCCACCAGCTCCATAGTTATAGACCTGTTTCAATAATCCTTTAATAGTCTGTCTATGCTTATGCCATACATAGACGTCTGGATCGAAGAGAATCTTATAGCCATGGTCGCATATACGTTGTAATAGATCCATATCCTCGAATGTTTTGAATACCGTATCTATGCCTCCTACAGCTTCGAGAACATCTCTCCTAGTAGCTAGATTTGCGAAAGCAAGATGTTTAAATGGTAGAAGTGTATGGTATATTCTTCTTTCGTGTGAGAGGGGCATGACTCTTATGATGGATTCTTCAAAGTATCTAGCTGAGAAGCCTATACTATAACGTCTATCCAGTAGTACACTTCCACCTACACAACCTATTGTCGAATCTTCAAGATCTTTAGATATAGTCTTCAGCCATCCGCTAGGAACTATACAATCTCCATCTGTAAATGCTAGTATATCGCCTCTAGAATGTTTAACCCCAATCATCCTACCATATCCAGGGCCTAATCCTGGCTCCTCTATTATCTCTACTGGGTATCTAGATGCTATTTCGATCGTTCTATCGGTCGATCCGCCGTCGACTACTATAACTTCAAGTAGATCTTTAGGATAATCTAAGTTCGCTATGGATGATAGTAGATCGGATATAGTTGATTCGCAGTTTTTGACAGGTACTATGATCGATGCTCTCCGCATCTATACTGGTTACCTCCCTATTCTATAGATGTAGATTTAATCCTTAATATTCTAGATAGATCAACATAATATTGGTGTTATGAGGGAGTTTAACCTTATAGTAACCTGTCCGAGAGGAATGGAATTCGATGCTGTCTATAATATAAAGGATCTTTTATCAGAAGTAGGGGATAGTGAAGCTGAAGCATGGGAGACAGATATTAGCGGTCTCATACTAGCTAAAACTAGACTTGATCCTATAGAGGCTGTTAGGAGGATTAGGGATTATGTAAAAGCGAACCCTGATAGGGTAGGGGTTGTTAAGAGGATTATACCTATACAGAGGTATGTACAGTCTAGGATTGAAGCTATAGTTGATGCTGTTAGGGAGCTGAAGGATATGATAAAGGAGAACGAGAAGTTCCGTATAACTATCGAGAAGAGGCATACGCAACTAGGTAGTAGGGAAATCATAGTCGAGGCTGCTAAATTGATAGATAGGAAGGTTGATTTAGAGAATCCAGATAAGATAGTACTCATAGAGATCGTAGGTCCGATGACGGGTATCTCTATATTGAAGCCCAGCGATATAGTGAATCTAGAGAAGGAGGTAAGTGGGGCTGGATAATGTTAGAGGTATAATTATGGATCATACATAGCTAGATCCACTCTCCTAGCTAGATCTATATAGAATGGTATAACCACAGCTATCGAAATGAGCTCAGGTATCGCAGCACCTCTAGGTATCCTATAGTATAAGTGTAGCATCCATGATAGTAATCCTAGGGTTAAAGCGAGTAAGGATAGCGGGTTCCTGTATAGGTATGTGTAGATTAAGAGCATGAATGCTAAAGATAGAAAGAATGCTACAGATACCGTGAAGTGTAGATTCTGATAGACTTCATCAAAGACGGCGACTAGTATCAACGTATACCCTACTAGAGCTCCACCTATAGATAGTACCTTATGCATTCTGTTAAAATGTAGTACCGATACTATGGATACTAGGAGGCCACCTAAACTCAACCCGAAGTTGAATATGGGGGCTACAGGGCTACGTATAGCATGGCCTAGATCGCTTAAGGCATTATCCGCTATACTAAACCAATCTGAAGCTGCTATGGATACGGCTATGGAGATGAGTGGGATCGATAACGATATGATGGATAATAGTAGAGCAGGATAGCGAAGCATAACATTAGTTAAGTATAGTGTGTGGTAAAAATCTATTGATCTAAAAATTATTCATCAGATTCTTTCTACCCGCTTCAACTATAAATTTCGTCATCGATGAGATCTCGAATCTCCTATAGATACCTAGGTTTAGGGATTATCGATACTATCCTAGCTATCCAGTTGAATTACTTTTATGTGAAAGGTTATGAATACATTTACAAGGTTGTTAAAGTCTTGCTTCGAAGAATATATGATATTGCAATGGTAGTATCCGGGGAAAAAGTATGGTAGAGTGGGCCGGGAGAGATTCGAACTCTCGACCTTCCGGTTATCAGCCGGACGCTCTGACCAGGCTGAGCTACCGGCCCACTTTAATCAGGTATAACTTTATAGATGATGCGGATATAAAGGGTTTACTTAACTCTCACGAGCTTATTTCTGCCCATAATCCTCCAATACTCGACTTCTACTCCTGGAGCTAATCTATCTCTTCCTTCAAGGTCTTCTGGTATATTCAATTCGAATGTTTCGTATGTTTCTGAATCCATGAGTTGAACACTATCCCCCATGATCGATATTACCTGCCCAACTCTCTTATCTACTATAGGTATATCGATAGTTGCATCTACTGGTGCTACTATAGATCTCTTAACATTATCGAATAATCCTATGCCTACTATCCTTGCTTTCGCGCTTCCATGTTTCGGAGCCTAGAGGCTTCGAGCACCTACTAGGCTTTTCCGGGTTTAGATTTATCTACAGATAAAACTCTGCATGGCTCCCCATCTATAACTACATACATACCTGGTTTAATCGAACCTATATCTGAAGGTCTACTCATAGCCTATCCCTCCACTACTGCTATACTATAACTCCCTCTGTTTAAAAATATCTCTGTTAGGGTATATCACCCTGGGTTCTAGGTTTAAGCTTGTATAAATGGATAATACCGTATTCATAGCATGGGATATATCTAAACCTAGATAGTGTAGGTGAGCTCTACACTCATATCTACAATCTGATGAACCGAAATCGTCGATCGGTTTTACTCTTCTAGATAACTCTGATGCTATCCTATGCTCGAAGCTCTGCTCGCATACAGCGTAGATTACAGCCTCCGATTCAGCCTCCATTAGGAGGTAATCTATATGCCAGAATGGTTTATCTATACTTCTACGTAGATATCTAGCAATCCTATTTTCTAAGCTGAATCCTCCTTTACCCATAGCGGATCCAGTGTAAGCGTAGAAGCCTTTATCGAAGGTTAGTACTCCGAGTCTGCCTACTCTTATAGATTTCCCTGAGTATAATGCTAGAATAAGTGTGTAGACGCCTCTAGACATATAGTAGCTAAGTAAGGTTTAGCTATCTTTATAGGGTTTAATTAATGTTATATCTAGGATTGCTTGAACGTATAAGACGGATAGTAGCAGGGTATATAGATTCGGTAGCGGAGATAGCTGTTAAGCTTAAGCTTACACCTGGATCTATATGTCTACTAGGTCTACTCTTTGCTTCTGCATCAGGCTGTATATTATACATCTATGGATCTAGCCTCCTCCCCTATGCTGGTATACTAATATTATTATCAGGATTTATGGATGCGCTCGATGGAGCGGTAGCTAGATTAACTAATAGAGTATCTAGATTTGGAGCTTTCCTAGATTCTACTGTGGATCGGGTGGAAGAGTCTATAATACTAGGTGGTATTATGCTAGGTGGTTTATGTAGTATTCATGCTGGTCTTATAGCTTTGATAGGAAGCTTTCTAACAAGCTATATGAGAGCTAGAGCTGAATCTATCGGTATAAATCTTGCAGGGGTTGGCTTGGGTGAGAGAGCTGAACGTATACTTATCCTAAGCTTTCTAACGATGTTTGGGTATCCAGGTATAGCTGTGATAGTGGTAGCTGTAGTAGCTACGATTACATCGATACAGAGATTCATATACGTCTATGTTAGATCTAGAAGCTTGTGAAACTATCTACAATCTTCTGATCTAATCTTCTAACCACCTCGTATACAAGCTTTACTGCGTTAGCTAGATCTGAGAGGTTCACCATAGATGTATGTGTATGGATATGTCTCGTAGGGACTCCTATAACTATACTAGGGCATCCAGCTCTACTTATATGGATTCTACCAGCATCCGTACCTCCTCTAGCATGGCTAAGCTGGTAGGGTATCCCACATTTCTCAGCTACGTTTATAACGAATTCTTTAAAAAGCTGGTTAGGTATCATGGAGTTATCGTATGTAACTATGGTAGGTCCTCTACCAAGCTTAGCTGGCGCTACTGATGGTTTAACATCAGGTATATCTCCCGCTATATCTACCTCTGCTACTATAGCTACATCTGGGTTAACGACGTGGGCTACCGTTGTAGCACCCCTTAACCCAACCTCCTCTTGGACTGTAGCTGCTCCATAGATTGTATTCGGATGATCGGCGGACCCCATCCTAAATCTTTTAACTACTTCTAAAGCTATGAATGCTCCTATCCTATCATCGAAGGCTTTACCTATAGCTACTCTACCACCATTTATCAAAGTGAACGGAGACCATGGAATTATCGGATCCCCTATCCTAACACCTAGAGCTTCAGCCTCCTCCCTACTCGATACGCCTATATCTATGAACATATCGCTTATCTTGACAACCTTATCCCTCTCCTCAGGTGTAAGTATATGTGGTGGTTTAGCAGCTATAACGCCTATCAGATCTCCTTTACGAGTTCTAACCACAACCCTTTGGGATAGTAGTGTTTGATCGAACCATCCGCCTAGAGGATCGAATGATAGAAAGCCAGTATCCTTATCTATACCTGAAACTACGAATCCGACTTCATCTATATGCCCAGCTATGAGTACTCTAGGCTTATCCGATAATCCTCTCTTAACGAATATTACAGATCCAAGCTTATCAGTCAGTACGCTATCAGCATATTTCGAAGCCTCCTTCTTCACTATCGATGCAGTCTCCCTCTCAAACCCAGCTGGACCGAATGAGTCGCATAGCGATTTGAGTATAGATATACTCTCCTCATCGAAATACATATCTAGGAGCCACCTCTACGAAATGTAGCATAGAGTAGTTGTGGATAAAGCTTATCAGTATCCGGATACGCAAACTATAGATAGGTCCCGCGGTAGCTCAGCCTGGAAGAGCGTCCGGCTGTAGGCCCCGCCTAAGCTAGGCGGAGTATATCAGCCTTCCAGGTGACAGAAACCGGATGGTCGCAGGTTCAAATCCTGCCCGCGGGACCATTCAGTATAGATAGTTTCTACCCGTTATAGTTAGATTAGATTTATTGGTAGTTACTCGCTGCATAGTATAGTTATCGTTATCCTCTATCCAGGTCATATCTTAATCCCTCTATCGAATCGTAGGTAGGTTATCGATTTAATCGCTAACTGTTAAGTAAAGCTCTATACTACTGAGAATTATGTGATTCGAATACCGTAACGCTATGCTTATGGAGGTAACCTTTATATGTATTCAAACCTAACTCTTCTAGGTATCGGGATTGACTGAGGATTTCGTAGCTATTATTATGAAACTTAGAGAGGTTGAGGAAGATGTTCGAGCACTTATAGAGGAAGCTCAGGATAGAGCTGATAAGATATTGGAGGAGGCTCAATCGAGCTCTCATAGAATCTATAGGGAGGCGTATCTTGAAGAGGTGAAGAGGATTGAGGAGGAGGCTTCTAGGATAATAGAGGATGCTAGGGTTGAAGCTGAGAGGGAGGCATCTAGTATATTAGTAAAGGCTGAGGAGATGCTGGATGAGTTGAGAGCGAAGGCTAGGGATAGGTTTGAGGAGGCTGTGAAGCTCGTATTGAAGGAGGTTATGGAGGGTGGTTTATGATCGATCCGCTAGTTAATCGTATAGTAGAGGATGCTAGGGTTAAAGCTCAGAGGATTATAGATGAAGCTGAGAGGGAGGCTAAAGCTATGATCGAAGCTAGGAGGAGGGAGGCTATCGAAGCTGCTAGAAGAGAAGCTTCATCTATAATTATGAAGGCTGAGGTTGAAGCTGCATATCTTAAACGGCGTATATTAGTCGATGCTAGGATGAGAGCTAAATGGATGGAGATTGTGGAGAAGAATAAGCTGATAGAGGATGTTCTTCGAGAAGCAGCTAGGAGGTTGGAGAATATGCCTAGGGATGATAGGTATAGGAGGTTCCTCGAGGATAGGATATACGAGTATGGTGTTCTAGCTGGTGGAGGAGATCTTGAAGTTGTATTATCAGAGGATGATAGAGGGTTTAAGTTAGATATCGATAGAATAGCTGAAAGGGTTGAAGCTACCGTAGGCATCCCTACCACTATAAGAGTTTCTGATAGTAGATTGAAGAGTAGGTGGGGTGTGGTAGTTAGGAGGCTTGATGGAAGTGTAGAGATCGATGGGAGTCTTGAAGCTGTATTCGAAAGGTTGAAGCCTAAGCTTCAACCTATGCTAGCTAGGATACTATTTATGGGGGTTTAGTATTTGCCAGGTAGGATAATCGTGATAGCTGATGAAGAGACATGTACGTTATTCCGTTTAGCAGGGGTAGGCGAAACATATAGTGTAGTAGATCCAAACGAAGCTAGGAGGATCCTAGAGCAGTTTGAGAAGGGGGAGGATTACGTATTAGCTTTAATATCGGATAAGATAGCTTCTTCTATAGATGGTTTCGAAGAGCTAGCTGTAAATCTTAAGATGGTTACACCTATAACATTCCCAGATAGGAGGGGTATACCAGCTAAGGCTACAGATACTTTAAGAGAGATTGTTAAGAGAGCTATAGGATTCGAGGTGGCGATCTAAGGTTTGAGTGTAAACGTTACTAGGATGGAGCTTCTAAGACTTAAGAGGCTACTAGGTATAGCTGAGAGAGCTAAATCTCTACTAGAGGAGAAGAGGACTATCCTAGCTATGGAGATCCTATCTACAATATCTAGAGCTAGAGGGTTGATAGATGAGATGGAGATTAAACTTAGGAAAGCCTACCAATCCTTTAGTCTAGCCGAAGCGACTATGGGGCGTAGTGGACTGCTAGGATTAGCTATAAAGACACCTACAAGATTTAGGATAGAGATAGATAGAAGGAGGATTATGGGTGTAGAAACACCTGTATTCAACCTGGTAGAGGAAGCTGGAGGGGAGAGGAGAGCATCATACAGTCTTATAGGGACAACAACATATCTAGATGAAGCGGTATCAATGATGGAGGATACGTTAAAGGTTATGGTTAAGGTAGCTGAGATAGAAGCTACGGTGAAAGCTCTAGCCGCTGAGCTAGAGAAGATTAAACGTAGAGTTAACGCTCTCGAACATATAGTTATACCAAGGCTTAGAAGAGATATAGCATTCATAGAATTCAGATTGGAGGAGATGGAGCGTGAACACTTATTCAGGATAGAACGTATAGTAGGTGAACAGCAAAGCTAGAATCAAGGTAGGCTAAAAATTTGTAGAAAAGCTTTATTTACGAATATAAGCTCTATCCTCTCCATAGAGTGTGGATGCCGAAGGAAGAAGGCATTACTGATTGGAAATTTATATTCAGGATTAATAAAGCGTTAGGAATACTAAAATATATAGATAAACTAGATGAGAATAAAGCTAAAATGAAATTCGTATTAAATAGATTAGCTACTAATGTAGAATCAAAGGATTCTTTAATAAAGATAGAAAATAGTATTCAAAAAATAGAGGATATTAAAATGAGATCAGAAAACGATATTAAAAATGTTAAGGAAGAAGCTATAAATAATATACAGAAGATACAGGATAAAGTTAACGTCTATATAGGCTCCATCTTTAATAAGATAAGAAGTAGATTAAGATATGCAGAATATTATAATAGGATACGTAATGATTTCTTTATAAAGCTAGATATGGTAAAGGGGAAAATTAATTCTCAAAAATATGAATCAAAAATTTTAGTAAAAATAGATATACTTAAAAGGAATGTAGGGATTTATAAAAGAGGTATCAATATAGTAGAGGAAGTTTTAAAATAAATTATGAGGGATTTGATATGTCTATCAATTTAAATTACAATTTTATAGCAGCTAAAATTAAAGCTATGTATAGTAGATTACTAGAAAGAGATATATACATTAAACTAATTAAAACTAGGAGTATTGATGAATATATTAATATATTATCTAAAACAGTATATAATCAGTATATTAAGGATGTTAGAGAAGTTAATCTACAATTAATGGAAGGTATCATTTTGAAAAGTTTGTTTGATGATATAATGGTTATTATAAGATATTCTCCTAAAAATGCATATAATTTTATAGTTAATTTTTTAGATAGATTTGAAGTTGAGAATATGAAAGTTATCATAAAAGGGTTATTTTTGAAGATGAATCCTAAGGAGATAGTTAGATATATAGTACCAGTACCCTTAGGGTTAACTCTCGATGACTATTATAATATTTTCGAGAAATCTAGAGATATAGAAGGGTTATTACGCTTATTGGACGGTATCGATTATAGTAACATAATTAGGAAGTATTTGGATAGGGGTGACTCGTATATATTCATAGATTCTGATCTAGATAAGCATGTCTATCTAAAACTTTGGTTTATGAAAGAAAGGATACTTAAACATTTAGATAGAAAAATAGCTGAAGGATTTCTAGGCTTAGAGGCGGATCTTCTAAATATTAGAACTATACTTAGAGGTAAGAAGCTTGGATTAAGTTTTGATGATATACGTGAGTTTATAATACCTATATACTATACTATCAGTGAGGCAGATCTTATTGATATGCTTAGATCTAAAGATATCGATGATGTATTTAGTATAATTAAAAGAGGTATCTATGGATATCTACTAAGTAAAGTATTCGAAGATTATAGGCTTAGAAATAGTATATCTCTAATCGATAATGAGATGATGAAGCTTATAGCTAGGTTTAGTAGAGAGATCGTTAAAAGGTATCCATCCCTATCTCATATAGGCTGGCTGCTTTCATATATAAATCTTAAATGGGTTGAAGCGAGGAATCTTAGAATAATACTCTACGGTATAGTCGAGAATATACCTGTGGAGGTTTTAGAGAAAGTTGTAGTGTTTAATGAGGTATAGGTGCTACGCCTATCTGAGCTATCAGCATGAATGCTACGAGTAGCCCGTATATAGCTATAGCTTCTGCTAATACTACTCCAACTACGTTTTTAGAGAATGTTTCAGGTCTTTCAAGCATAGCTCCAGCCATAGCTGATCCTGAACGAGCTATACCTATCGCAGCTGATAGGCCGCTTATACCCATGATAAGGCTAGCTATTAATGCTTTATAGCTATCCGCTAGGGTTGTTATAGTAGGGATCTTCGTTACTAGCATGAAGGATGTGAGTAGCCCATATATAGCTATAGCTTCTGCTAATACCACAGCTATCAATGCCTTCGTTAGTATCTCCGGCTTCTCCGTCCCCGCTCCAGCCATAGTGGTTCCTACCGTAGTTATAGCATAGATCGCTCCGATCGATGGAGCTCCAGAAGCTATCAGCACAGATAATACAGGTAGTAGATCCTCTATCATACGTAACCACCTTTACCGATCCTCAGCGGTTTGAACTCTATACCTTCCCCTTTATAAAATTTGCTGAACCATTCAACCCAGTGTAGACGTACAGTATGCACGAATACTATCAACCCCTCTATGAACATTACTAGGAATGTACCTAGAGCTATCACAGCTATCTGAACTGGTAGAGACATACCGTGGGATAGCTGGATGAACATACTACTCATCATACCGTGGGATAGGAGGAGAGCCATCACACGTCCATATGATACCGTATTACCTATAGTAGATATAACAGCTTCGAATGTGAAGGATGCGGCTTCCATAAAGCCTTCTAGCAACCCCTTACCTAGGATCATCAATGCTAATGGTATTACCAATGCTACTATCACCATAGTTAGATGCTGGGAGAATAGGTTTACTATATTGAATATATCGTATTTCAGTGTGAATACCATATAGATTAACCCTACATACAGCCAGAGCCATGGGATAGGCTCTGTTAAAGCTTCTAGATACTCTCTATTAACCAGTTTAACAGCTAGGTTTATCAGAAGCCCTAGTGTTATATGGATTGCTCCTACGAATAGAGCGAATTTAAACATAGGCATGAGATTCCCATGCTCAAGCATAGCTACCGGGTTATAGCCTCCTATAGGTATCCATGTATTCCCTATCCTTATGCTGAACCCTATCGGATGGATTACACCGTGGAAACCGAATATATCACCGTAGAGGAGTCCACCTATGATAGATGATACTCCTAGAGATACGAAGAATAGACCGTTATCTACGAAATACCCGATTATCTCCCCATACTCACCACCCATCCTCTTAGCTCTTATACATGCTAAGCCGAGTATTAGTAGGAGGAGTCCATGCCCAACATCTGCGAACATCAACCCGAATATGATCGGAAAGGTTATCGAGAAGAATATAGCAGGGTTGAATTCATGGTATGAAGGTAGACCGTATGCTACAGCTAGGCGTTCGAATACTTTAAGCGTCCTAGGCGTTTCTATCACCGTAGGAGGATGATCTTCCTCACCAGGATCAGTTACCTCTACTATAGAATAACCTTCAGAAGCCCTCTTTATATCTTCACATAGCTTCTCAACGTATCCTGCTGGAGTCCACCCCTCGAATACTATACAATCACATACCTCTAATGTCGAAGACATGAATTCTAGCGAAAACCTATAGGTTCCAACTAGATCCCTCAGCTTACCTAAACTACTTCTAGCCGTATCTATGTATCCCTCAGCTATACTCTTCCTACACTCCTCTAGTAGATCTTTAACCCTACATAGATACCCCTCATCCTCTATATCCTCTAACATCTTCATAGCCTCATCTAAAGATTTGAAACTCGGTAGATCTATAGAGCTAGCCTCAGATAGCTCTATAGCAGCTTTGTCTATGCTACCTAGTATAGCATCTATCTTAGATAGATCCTTCGATACATCCACCCTTCTTACAAGCCCCTTCCTAAGCCAATCCTCCGCTTCGCTAGAGATGAATGGGTGGAACACCCCGCTCTCCGCTAGTACAGCCGCTACCCTATGGAAGTATGGTCGATAGGTTATAGCTCTAATCTTCTTCATCTTTAATGGTTTAATCATATCTCTAACCCATCCGCTACCTATTTTCAAGCTACTACGTTTAGGTTTGAGACGATTATAAGATTAGCGTATAGATTAAACGTAGTAGTTCAGCTCTTCAACCCTAAGATTAAGATTAAAACCAAACCTATGGTTAGAGGTAGGAATAAACCTAGACCAGCGTAGAATGAGCTATACCAGCTCCCAACTGTATAACCGATCATAGAAGAGGTGAGCATAGCTAGTACGATAATAGTACTTTTGATCAGCATCTTCTTAAATACAGCGGTAGAGACTACACTCCTAGATCTCGCATAGGCTTCAACCCTGGCTATCCTAGGCTTTCTATAATAAAGCTCAGCCTTCATCTTCAACGCTTTCGAAAGTATATGAAACGGTATGGGGCGTTCACCTTTAAGCCATGCATCCACATCCTCTCGTGAAACATTCATTTCAGATAGGAATCGTTCTATACCGATAGCTTCTATAATCGATGATATCATTTCTCTAGCTCTCTCGCTAGACATAGCCAGATACCGATATCCTTAGAAGAGTATGCTAAGCGTTTAAACATTATGTCGAACCTAGTGTATGCCAGCTGCACGCTAGCTTCATAGATATATTTAAATGATCGATAACTAGGTTTAATCCTCGTATATCGGTATACGAGGTTAGGTATGATCGATGTTCGATAGCGTAATATTCGATCTAGAGAGGACGATCACAGACTTCTATAGATCGATAGATTGGAGGAGAGCTAAGATAGATATTACAAGGATTTTCGAGTATAACGGTGTATCCGTAGATGAGAAGCTACTAGCTAGTAGGGATGAGTTTCTCTCGAATTTCGATAAGCTAGTCGAAGGTATACCATTCCATAGAGCAGCCGGGTTATGGGAGGACTCCTCTACTAAACTCGAAGAGTATGAGCTATCCGCTATCCAGTATTCCAAGCTTAGATCGTATGCATGGGATGTGTTGAGATGGGTTAGATGGAGGAATCTTAGAGTAGGAGTAGTTACTCTATCTACTAGAAGAGTAGCTTCAGAGCTTATCTCTAAATTCAACCTACAGAATTACATCGATGTGATCGTAGGGAGGAGTATGAGGAATAGGGTTAAACCCTACCCAGATCAGATAATCCAATGTATATCGGAGATGGGTGTGGATAGGGATAGAGTCGTATTCATCGGTTCAGATGAAAACGATTTGAAAGCTTCTAAAGCTGCAGGAGTCTATACGATAATAGTTCTAACAGAGACGGTGGTTAAGAAGCATATAGTTAAAGCAGCGGATTGCATAGTGGAGAATCTATACCAGCTGATAAAGTTTCTCGAAGGATTATCTAGCTCCTCCTAGGGATACTAGCTGCTTCGATACGTACAGCTTTCACCTCTGATATCTTCAAAGGTTTAAACGGTATACCATCACCTCTATAGAATTTCGAGAACCATTCAACCCATATAAGCCGTGTCGTATGTATGAATATCATAAGACCCTCTAAGATAACTACGAGAATAGCTCCGATTAACGCTGCTGCTAAACTCCCCCCTCCTAGCTCTAAGATTATATGCGTTAATATACTATGCGATAACGATAGAGCCATTATCCTTAGGTAGGATACGGTATTACTCACAGTAGATATCATAGCTTCGAAGAACTGGATCAACCCCTCCAGCCTCTCCATATACAGCTTACCTAGTAGCATTACACATACTGGTAGTATCACTAGTATGTATAGTGTAGGGCTGGCTATCCATGCAGCGAAGTCTAGCTTAAAGCAGAATAGATTGTATATAACTCCTATATACATGCATATCCACGGTATAGGTTCTATCAGAGCCTCCATATACTCTCTATTCAGGATCTTATTAGCTAGATTCAACGTTATACCAGATAATACATGTACAGCACCTACAAGTATGGATAGCTTGAACATAGCTATCGGGCTATCTAGAGGTTTAAACGGGAACGATATGTTGAAGGGGGGTGGTATCGTAAGCTTGAAATTCAATATACCAATCCTATACCCTAGGAATTCACCGAATAGTATACCACAGAGTATACTCGATAAACCGCATACTATGTATAGGGTAGATCCGCTAAGCACGTATCGGATCATATCAGAGTTTACATAGATCCTATCCCTAACTAGGTAGAGGATTAATCCAGATGCGAAGAGGATTAATCCATGACCCATATCCCCAAACATAAACCCAAATAGTAGTGCGAAGGAGAACATTACGAATATGGTAGGATCTATCTCGTTATATGATGGATACCCGAATGAATCTACTATCCTCCCAAACGGCTCTAGGAATCTACTACGATAAACTAGGCTTGGAGGTTTATCATCATGCTCAGGGAGGCTATACTCTACATCTAATCGGCCGCCATATAGACTCCTTATCTCGTAATCGAACCTATTCTTCATAGCTTGAGGTATCCATCCTATGATATAGGGGTTCATATCTGTAGATGTAGGTGTTTCGACGAATATGGATAGATGGAAGTTACCGAAATCCTCTAGGAAATGTAGCAGATCCTCTACTACGCTTTGATCCTCTATATCTATACGAACCTTATATAGCTTTACCGGCTTCATTCATCATGTTTCATAAAAGAGTCCTGCTATAAGAATAGTACCAGTAAGATCTATAACTTACGTAAATCGGAAGAGTTAATCCGAGTTTAGATGGAATACTCTACGTATACAATCCATCTAAGATGATCTATACTTGTATTTACCCTGCTGCTTAGCCCACTCTATCGTTTTAGGATCAGCTCTCTTAAGCTCCCTCTCAGGTAGTATCGATAGGACATCCCACATCAGATCTAGAGTCTCTTCTATACTACGCTCCTCATAAACCCCCTGGTTTACAAACCTCTTCTCAAACTCATCTGCGAATTGTAGGTATAACCTATCCCTAGCTGTAAGCCCAGCTTCACCTATAACTGCTATAAGCTCCCTCAGCGATACACCTTCAGCATAGGCGTAGTAGCAGCAGTCGGCGACTTCTCTATGATCAAACCTAGTCCTACCCTCTCCTATACCTGTCCTCATAAGCCTAGATAGCGATGGTAGTATATCTATAGGCGGATATATCCCCTTACGATGCATAGCTCTACTAAGTATTATCTGCCCCTCAGTTATATACGCTGTCAGATCTGGTACAGGATGAGTTATATCATCGTGAGGCATAGTTAGTATCGGGAATACTGTATGACTACCCTTCACACCATGTATACGTCCACACCTCTCGTATATCGTCGCTAGATCTGTATACAGGTATCCTGGATAACCCCTCCTACCTGGAACCTCCCTCCTAGCAGCGCTTACTTCTCTCAAAGCTTCAGCATAATTCGTCATATCTGTGAGTAGGGTAAGTACATGATACCCTTCATGGAAGGCTAGATACTCAGCGCATGTAAGAGCTAGTCTAGGCGTTATTATACGCTCTATAGCAGGATCGTTAGCTAGGTTTATGAATAGTACTATATGATCCATCACACCTCTCGATCTAAAATCCTCTATGAAGAACCTTGCCTCCTCAGCGGTTATACCCATAGTCGCGAGTACTACTACAGCCTCCTCCTCCTTACCCAAGACCTTAGCCTGCCTAGCTATCTGAGCAGCTAGCGTATTATGGGGTAAGCCTGAACCCGAGAATATAGGTAGCTTCTGCCCTCTAACTAGCGTATATAAGCCATCGATAGCGGATATACCTGTCTGTATGAATTCTCTAGGATGCTCCCTAGAAGATGGGTTTATAGGCATACCGTGGATATCCCAATAATCCTCAGGTACTATCTGCGGCCCACCATCTATAGGATCACCCCTACCGTTGAATATCCTACCTAGGAGATCACCGGATACAGGTAGCTTTATAGTCTCACCCGTAAACTTGACAGCAGTCTTATCTAGGCTTAACCCTTCAGTACCCTCGAAAACCTGTATCACAGCAAACCTATCCGTAACCTCTAGAACCTGTCCACGCCTCTCCTCACCACTAGGCGTTTCTATACGTACCAGTTCACCATAGGCTACGCCTCTAACAGCCTCTACGAATAGTAGCGGACCTGAAATCCTAGATATACTCCTATACCTCTTAAGAGCTATACTCACTTCGAAACCACCTCGATCAAATATATCAAACCTCCTTCATCAATTCTCTAAACTGCCTCTCCATATCCGTACGTAAGCTATCAGCGATACCCCTAAGCTCCTCGAGGGGTCTTATCTTAAGTCTAGCTATCTCCCCTCTTATAGGTAGATCTAGTATCCTATGCAGAGCTACACCCTTCTTCACAGATTCGCTAGTAAACCTGTAGAAGTCTAGTATTATACCGAGTATAATCCTAGTCTTCTCGAGATCTGAGTACGTATCTACCGGATGATATGCATGCTGAGCTAGGAAATCCTCCCTTATCATCCTAGCAACCTCTAGTATAGATCTCTGCTCATCTGAAAGAGCATCAGGGCCTACTAGCTGAACTATCTCCTTAAGCTCCTCCTCCCTCTGAAGTATATACATACATTCGCGTATCATATTACTCCACTCAGGATCAAGCTTACGTCTAAACCAAGCTTCCAGCTCGTCACGGTATAGCGAATAGCTTCTAAGCCAGTTAACAGCTGGGAAATGCCTCCTCCTCGCAAGCTCCTCATCCAAAGCCCAGAAAACCCTCACTATTCTTAGAGTATTAACGGTTACAGGTTCTGAGAAATCTCCACCAGGAGGTGATACCGCTCCTATGATAGATACAGAACCAGTCCTCACAGGTCTACCTAGAGCTTCAACCTTACCAGCTCTCTCATAGAATTCTGCAAGCCTGCTAGCTAGGTAGGGTGGGTAACCCTCCTCCCCAGGTATCTCACCAAGCCTACCAGAAATCTCCCTTAAAGCCTCAGCCCATCTACTAGTAGAGTCAGCCATCAAAGCTACGTTATAGCCCATATCCCTGAAATACTCGGCTATAGTGACACCAGTATATATGCTAGCCTCCCTAGCTGCTATAGGCATATTAGATACGTTAGCTATCAAGACAGTCCTCTCCATAAGCGGTCTACCAGTCCTAGGATCTGTAAGCTTCGGGAAATCCTCTAGAACCTCAGCCATCTCATTCCCCCTCTCACCACATCCAACGTATATCACTATATCAGCGCTAGCCCATTTAGCTAGCTGATGCTGCATTATAGTCTTCCCAGTACCGAAGCCTCCAGGTATAGCAGCCGTACCGCCTAAAGCTAGCGGGAATAACGTATCGAGAACCCTCTGCCCGGTTATAAGAGGCTCCTCAACCGGGAGCTTCCTAGCATACGGTCTAGGCTTCCTAACAGGCCACCTCTGTAGCATAGTTAAGCCTACCATTCCACGCTCAGTTTCCACAGATACCACTACATCATTGACTGTGAACTCCCCCTCCTCAACCCTTCTAACAACCCCCCTCACACCTATAGGAGCCATCACCCTATGCTCAACCATAGGCGTCTCCTGCACCACACCTATAATATCACCCTCACCTACTACATCGCCAACCTTAACTGTAGGCTTAAAGAGCCATCTCCTACTCCTATCTAGAGCTTCGATAGATACCCCTCTACTTATGAAGTCTCCTACGATAAGTTGAAGCCTAGTAAGGGGTCTCTGAACACCGTCGAAGATATGACCTATCAATCCTGGGCCAAGCTCTACAGAAAGCGGTTCACCCGTAGCTACTACAGGCTCCCCAGGTCTAAGACCGGTAGTCTCCTCATAAACCTGTATCGTACAGCGGTCACCCTCAACCCTTATAACCTCCCCGATAAGCCCGAGCTCCCCAACCCTAACAACCTCATACATCCTGACACCAGCTACACCCTCAGCCTCGACTACAGGTCCGGCGATCCTAACTATCCTTCCACGTCTCTCCATACCTAGATTCAACTATGATCCTGCATATTCTTTAAACTTTACTATGTAGATACACGTAATATAGCTACCGAATACATGCTTCACCATCCTAAACCTATACGAGTATAAAAGCTAAAGTATATGAGTATATTCTAGATAGTATCAGCGTATAGGGTTTTCACTATGAGTGGAAGCGAGGTATGCTATATATGCGGTAAGAGTGGAGGCGAATTGAAGAAATGCCCCTACTGCAACCGCTACTTCTGTGAACAACACTATACAGAGCATTGCCTATGGGAGGAGAGGCATAAAATCCTAACCGAATACTCTGATTCAGGAGCCCTAGGTGTATGGAGAAGGAGGAGAAAGACACAGTCAACCTAGATTCAGAGATAGCATCACCGTCTGGGTTAGCCTATCAAGTATAGGTGCTGGATAGACGCCTATAACGAAAGTTAGGATTGCGAGAGCTATTATCGGTGTAAGAGCTATTACAGAACCCTCCCTAACCTCCTCTAGATGTTTAGGTATAGAGCCGAAGAATACCCTCCTCACAGTCCAAAGCCCATACCCTGCTGTGAGCATCGTAGCTAGCAACCCGAGTATAGCTACTATCAGCTTATCCATACTTCCAGAAGCTAGACTGCTCCTTATAACCCCTCCGAAGATCATCCACTCTGATATGAAGCCGCTAGTCGTAGGTAGACCTATCAGTGTTAGAAAGCCTATGAGGGTGGATAAAGCTGTTAGAGGCATCTTAGAAGCTAACCCACCCATACGGCTTATACTCCTAAGCTCTGTCTGCATTATCAGTATACCCGCTATCATGAAGAGGATGCCCTTACCTAGACCGTGGGATAGATAGTGTAGGATAGAGCCTGATACACCTAGCATATTCACGGAGGATATACCGAACAGTAGGTAGCCCATCTGGCTTATACTACTATAGGCTAGAAGCCTCTTTATATCATCCTGGCTTAAAGCCATAAGACCACCGTATAGCATAGTTAGAAAAGCCCATAGAGCTATCGGAAGACTATAAGCTGTAAAGAATCGTGGGAAGAAGCTTAAAGCTATCCTGATAACACCATACCCACCTATACCTATCATAGCAGGTGATAGCAACGCGCTTATAGGTGTAGGAGCCTCAGCGTGAGCGTGTGGAAGCCATACGTGTAAGCCTAGCACAGCCATCTTAACTAGGAATCCTACAAGCATAGCTGTAGCCATACCCGCCTCCAATTGGAATGGAATCCTAGTATTCCGCAGTATAGTCTTAACAACCTCTATCGATGTAGCTCCTGTAACCCAGTAGACCGCTACTATAGATGCTAGTAGAGCTAGTGCACCTATATGAGTCCATAGGAAGTACATGAAAGCTATCCTCTCCCTCTCACCATACCCCCATCTAGCTATCAATAGATAGCTTGGTATCAGCATAAGCTCGTAGAATATGTAGAATTCAACTAGATCTGTAGCTAAAACCGCACCTAGCATACCGGCTGCGTAGAGTAGGTATAGAGCATAATAGCTCCCATACTCCCCAGGCCTATCCCCTATCCTATGCTCCATATAGGGTATAGAGTAGACAGCGATAACAGTCGATAATACTGCTATATTTAAAGCGAAGGGTAGGCTTAATCCATCAAGCTTGAAACCTATATCCCACCCCATCCTAGGAACCCAAGAGTATACCTCAAGATACTCTGAACCAGCTACCATGAGTATCATAGCTGTAGAGTGGATGAGTATAGCGAAGGCTAGCCAACCCACATGATGGGATAGCCTTCTACCAGCTAGGTATACTATAGGTGCTAAAACTATAGGTGTGAGGACTGCTTGGATCAATATCGGGAGACTCATCTATAACACCCCCATGGATACGAGTAGTATGAGTAGGATTATGATAAGAATAATCGAAACCTGATACATATTGATATTCAGAGAGCCTGTCTGAAGATATCTAGAAGATCTACATATACGAGCTATCAACTCGGCTACACCATATTGTAGATTATTGAAGAAGCCTACCTCCATAAACCTATCTACGAGTATAGCGAGGCGGAGGGTGATCAATGATACACCATACTGTAAGCCATTGAAGAAGCCTACCTCGATCCATCTATTCATAATCTTAGCTAGCGATATAGGTATATTCACGAATAGTATATAGTACAACCTATTTATATACCATCTATTCCAGAGGAATCTCCATACAGCTTTAAGGATAACGCTACCCTCCACGATCGAGTAGGGGTCACTTCTCCTAGCTACGTAGAACCAGTACCCGGGAAGCCCACCGATTACTAGAGCAGATACGCTAGCTAGTAGGGAAGCTATAGATGGATCGAAGCCTACTCCATGAGATTCGACCACAGCTTCTAGGTGACCGGCAGCTATGATATGGGATAACGATTCATGGAAGAACTCCTCCACTAACCGACCTAGAACACCTAGTATCAACGTAGAGAATGCTAGAAGACAGTATGGTATCCACATAATCGGTGATACCTCGTGTATATGCAAACCTTCAGCCTCCAATTCTTCGAGATGCTTACTCTTAGGATATAAGAAAGTTATACTAATCATCCTAAGACTATAGAAGAATGTTATAGCAGCCGTAGCAGCCGATAATACGAATAAAGCCACATCACCCGTCTCGAAGCATACTTTAAGCACAGCTTCCTTACTCCAGAATCCTAGGAGTGGAGGTACACCTGATAGTGAGAGAGCAGCGATAAGCATAGAGGTGAACGTTACAGGCATATACTTCCTCAACCCACCCATCTCATCCATATACTTAGTTTCACATACATGTAGTACAGCACCAGAGGCTAGGAATAGGCTAGCTTTGAAGACAGCGTGGCTCACTAGATGAAATATACCAGCTGTCAAACCCTCTACGAAGTTAGCAGTTATACCTGCCGCTCCGAGAGCTAGCATCATATACCCTATCTGGCTTATCGTAGAGTATGCGAGAACCTTCTTCAACTCCCTAGCTACCATAGCTTGCGTAGCCGCTAGGAATGCTGTAAACCCCCCGATCCAAGCTACGACTATGAAGAATGTATGGAAGGATTCGAACCCGATTATATGCGTTAAGCTAGCCGCTATGATCGCTATCCTAGCTACTAGGTAGACACCCGCCTTAACCATTGTAGCTGCATGTATAAGAGCGCTTACAGACGTAGGGCCAGCCATAGCTTCTGGAAGCCATTCGTGAAGCGGGAATTGAGCTGATTTACCTATCGGTCCTAGAAGCATAAGTAGGAGTATAGGTGTTAGAAGACCAGATTCCATCAGGGTGGAAGCCCACATAGTATTAGATTGAAGCTCAGGTATAGAGAATGTACCAGAATAGCTATAGATAGCTAGCATAGCTACAAGCATACCTACATCACCCATCCTAGTGGTTATGAAAGCCTTCATACCGGAATGGCTCGGTGGATACTCATCTGGAGGAGTGCCAACCCAGTACTTCCTATCATCCCTATACCAGAAGCCTATAAGACCATAGCTACATAGACCTACACCCTCCCATCCGAAGAACATCTGAAGTAGATTATCGCTTAACACTAGTAGAAGCATATTCCCTATGAAGAAATTCATAAGGAACCAATACCTAGTAAGTCCAGGCTCGCCATGCATATACTCTAGGGAGTAGAGCATTATGAGGAAGGATATCCAGGATACTACGTTAGCCATAATCACGCTTAGAGGATCGACGAGTACCCCTACGTATACGGGTGCACCAGGTATAGGCATCCAGCCATACCTCTCCCAGATAATCTTCCCCTCAACCGCTATGGGTATAAGCCTAGATGCGAATAGTGCAGCTAGGAGGCTGAATACTACAGCTCCATAATCTCTAACCTTATGCCCCAATCTAGCGAGTATAGGTGTTAGGAGTGCACCGCATATAGGAGTCAACCAGCATAGCCATGCCTCCATCATAGCGGTCTAACCCCCTAGTATAGAGGTTATATATGAACCGATATCCAATGCTACTCTACCAGCAAGCTCTGATATCGATATAAACATCGATGGGTATACTCCTACGAATACGCATAGCGATGCGAGTATAACCATACCGGCTATCATAGTAGCAGGAGCCTCCTCAACCCTCGATAGATCACTCCTAGGCTCTTTAAGCATTATACGCTGTAAGAGTCTTAAATAATAAGCTACTGATATTACGAAGTTTATTATCGTTAACGCTGCTTGAAGATATAGTTCTTGTTGTATAGCTGCTGATACTATTAGAAGCTCGCTTACAAATCCATTTAGTCCAGGCATACCTGCTATAGCTAAGAGGCCTATCGAGAGTATTACCCCAGTTAGCTTCATACGCCTACCTACACCTTCGAGTACTGATATATCCCGCGAGCCTGTAGCATGGTAGAAGGCGCCTGCAGCCATGAAGAGGAGCCCCTTCATCATAGCGTGATTGAATACATGGAGGAGGGCTGCTGATATCGATTGGATAGTTCCTATCGATAGAGCGAAGGTTATGTATCCTATCTGCGCTATACTGCTATAGGCTAGAAGCCTCTTTATATCTGTCTGAAACATAGCTGTGAGATTTCCTATAAACATCGTGAGGAAAGCTAGTATGGATAGGATTAGACTCCAGTATGCGTGGAGAGTTTGGAAGAGTATGTAGAATCTAAGTAGACCGTAGACGCCAGTTTTTATCATAACACCTGATAGGAGTGAGCTTATAGGGCTTGGAGCTGCTGGGTGAGCATCTGGAAGCCATGTATGCATAGGAGCTATAGCAGCTTTAATACCAAGACCAACTATGATGAGGGATATAGCTAGTATTAACCATGGATCGGATGCTAGTACAGGAGTCCTCATAGCTAAGGCTATACCTGCAAAGTTTAGAGTCCCTGCTATACCATACACTATAGCTATACCAGATAGCATGAGAGCTGATCCAGCACTACTCATAACAAGGTATTTGAACCCCGCCTCCACAGGCTCCCATCTATCTTTACGAAAGGCTACTAGAGCATAGGAGGATATACTCATAACCTCCCAGAATAGGAAGAATGTGAAGAAATCTCCTGCAGATACGACTCCTATCATACCTAGTATCATAGCTGAGAGGAGTGTATAGTAGCTATTGAGACCTGTATCATGGCTCATATAGGATGTAGAGTATATCGATGAGGCAAAGCCTACTATCAGTATTGGTAGTATGAAGAATACTGATACCATATCGACTGTGAGGATTGAATGAAATAGGGATGGGATAGGGTAGACTACCACACCTACACGAGCTACAAGTCTGATTAGGAGTATATAGGGTATGAATGCGAGAGCTATAACTAGCGAGGAATACCACTCCCTAACATACCTTAACCCTAGTCTATCCGATACCCAGCCTACTATAGGTATAGTACAGCATCCGAAGGCTAAAGTCCATATCACCAACTCTATCAGATACAATCACCCCCTTAGCCTACGCAGCTTCCTAACATCCACTGTTCCGTAAACCTTGTAAACCGCTAGTATAAGAGCTAAAGCTACAGCTGTCACACCTCCAGCGGATGATATAGAGAGTATAGCTAGACTCTGAGGTAGAAGCTCAACGTATCCTGGAGCTCTGTAAGCTCCGAAAGCTATGAGTAGAAGGTTCGCAGCGTTAACCAGGATCTCTACAGAGATCACCATCTTAATCATATGCCTCTTAGAGTAGAATCCGTAGAGAGCAACTGCGATTAAAGCTACGCTACACACTAGTATAGCTTCATACATCGTTAACCCCTCCTAAGGAGAGCGATACATGAAACTGCAGATACTAGTAGAAGTAGGCTTAAGACTAGTATATCGAGCCATCTATAACCCCATAGGAAGGCTGCTGATTCACGTCCTATAGCATCACCTATAGGTGTATATGGTGATGGGAAGCGTTTCACTATGATAGGCTTATACGTAGAAGCTAGATACGAGAGTATGAGGATCGATAGCATAAGCATGATGTATGCAGGTATACGACTAGCTATCCTACCCATCCCCCTCACCCCTACCTATAGCTATAACCGCTGCTAAGAATAGAGCAAGTATAGCTCCACCATATATCAGAGCTTGGAATACAGCTACGTATGGAGCATTAAGGATCCAGTATATAACCGCTATAGATAAGCACATAGCACCGAAGGATACTATACTCTTAACGAGATCTTCAAATTCTAAAGCTAGTATAGCTAGGATAACTGGTAAAGCTGCTAGTATCGCTTCGAATAGCATTATCCATTCCTCCGCTGCTAAGATGTTTACATGAGACTGTATGGTACGATATTTTTATTAAAGCTAAAGTCTGTAGAGCTACGTATAGTTAATATATCTATCAAGGCTTAGACTAGAATACAACTTCAAACCTAATTTATGGGTGAAGATTTTTGTATAATAAGTAGTATATTAAGATGAAGCATAGCTAGGTTGAATCCAAGTATAGATGGGGGTTGAAGCTGTGATAGAAGTAGCTCTCAGCATCGTGATACCCCTAATCTTCGCATCGATAATCTACTGGATAGGTGGAAGGATATCGGCTAAGGGTTCAGCTAGCCCTGGAAAAGTTAAACCATACGCATGCGGTGAAGATCTACCAGGTATCAGATTAAATATAGATGTGACGAGATTCTACGTATACCTAGTATACTTCATGATATTCGATATCCTAGGTGTTATACTATCACTAGCTTTAACAGCTAGCCCAATCTATGTAGCTCTATTCATCGCACCGACCATCGCAGCTCTACTATTCATAGCTTTGAGAATAGAGGATGCGGGGGGCTAGACTATGGATTACATAATATTTATACTAGAAATGATCATATTCCCAGGGGTACTTTTCGTAACTATACTCTCGCTAATATACGAATGGCTAGATAGGAAGATCTATGCTAGACTACAGCATAGGTATGGCCCATTATATACAGGCCCATCAGGTATCCTCCAACCCCTAGCAGATATAATAAAACTCCTATCGAAGGAGGATATAGAACCCGAAGTAGCAGATAGATGGATATTCAGATTAACACCCATAGCGCTTCTAACACTACCACTCACAGCATCCATGTACATACCTATGTTAGAATTGGGTAGGGGTCTCGTATCATTCGAAGGTGATCTAGTATTCGTACTACTACTATTAACGTTGTATAGCGTATCTATCGTACTAGCTGCTTGGGCTTCGACTAATAGATTCAGCTCTATAGGCGGTATACGTACAGCTATACAGCTATTCAGCTTCGAAATACCTCTCGTAATATCTATACTTACCCCATCGATAGAAGCCGGCACCCTATCTATAGGAGGGCTAGTCCTATGGCAGAGTAGGAATCTACCCTTCATAATAATACAGCCTATAGGATTCATAGTAGCCTTCTTATGCTTCATAGGTGAGCTTGAAAGAATACCCTTCGATATCCCCCATGCTGAAACAGAGCTCGTAGCTGGATGGGCTACAGAATTTAGTGGTAGAAAGCTAGCGTTGGTAAGATTGAGCATGGATGTAGAGCTTCTAGTCGCTAGTATGCTCCTCGCATGTGTATACCTTGGAGGGGGATCCGGACCCCTATTACCCCCCATCCTATGGCTGATACTGAAATCGATCATAATCCTAGCCTTAATGTCTAATGTAAGAGCATTACTAGCTAGATTCCGTATAGATCAAGCTGCTAGGGGTGCATGGCTGATACTAACGCCTCTAGCCCTCATCCAAACCCTACTAGCCGTCACTCTTTAGCCAGGAATCCCTCTTCATCCTAGCCGCTTTCGATAATAGCTGCTCAAGTTTACGTTTACATAGGTATAGCTCTACTGGTCCATAACCCGAGTATAGCTCTAGTATCATAGGAGCTTTGACACTGGATAGTACTAGAGCTATAGATTCATAATCTAGATCACCTACCCCTACAGGTAGATTCTTGAATAATAGATCGGCCGTTATATCGTTTATATGGATTATCTCTATAGAGTCTATCAGGTTCTTCATTATCCTAGCTACATCGAAATCGTATGTTGCTGCAGCAGAGATATCTAGGCATAAGCCTAGGTTATCCTGATCGACATCCTCTAGTAGTCTACGCACATCTTCTACACTCTGTATAATCTTCCTAGAACCTACCTCGCCATTCTCGAAGGCTATAGTCAGCTTATGGGTATCGGCCTCCTTACATATAGATTTACAGCTATCTACAAGACTCTTCCATGAAACCCTCCCAGTCATAGAAGCTGGTGTAAAGCTTACTATCTTCGCCTTCAACCGTTTTGCAAGCTTAAGCATCCTCTTAACAATCTCCTCATACCTGCTAGCTATCTGAGGTGTATCGACGAATAATCCCCCAGCTTCGACGCTTACCACGTTTATAGAACCCTTTTCCACCGCTCTCTCTATTATCTGAACCTCCTCTAAGCTAACCCTATTATCCATCATGCTACCCCTCTCATCAGGACTCCTAATACATTCCACATCTAGATAGCTGAAGCCGAGGTGTATGAGGAGGCGGAGCCAATCAGATATAGGTCTTTTAACATTATGCGTCGAAGCTGCTATAACGTAAGTTTCACCCTCCTCCATCCCGATAGAGCACTCTCCATTCAAGTATTTTTAACTCTCAGGTTAGCTAAAAGTTTAATTCGTAAAAAGTATAGGGTGAATTGGCGGGTGAACTATTCTTGTCTACGAAATCATCTAGGATACCTGAGTTCTATAAGCTTTCTGTAGAAGAGAGGCTTAGTATAGTTAGAAAGTATGCAGATCTAACAGATGAAGAGGTTGAAACCTTAAGAAGCGGTAGGTTAAGCTATGATATAGCCGATAGGATGATAGAGAATGTGGTAGGATTGATGGCTATGCCCTTCGCTATAGCTACAAACTTCCTCATAAATGGTAGAGACTATCTAATCCCTATGGTTATAGAGGAGCCTAGCGTAGTAGCTGCAGCTAGTAATGGAGCTAGGATGGCTAGGGTTAAAGGTGGATTCCATGCTTCTAGTACAGAACCTATAATGATAGGGCAGATACAGGTTGTAAGACCTCCAAACCCATATAAAGCTAGACTCGAACTACTACAGCGTAAGGATGAGATACTAGATCTAGCTAATAGTAGAGATCCGGTACTAGTCGGGCTTGGAGGGGGAGCGAAGGATCTAAGAGTGAAAGTCCTAGAGACGTTCAGAGGATCCATGGTTATAGTCGAGCTACTAGTAGATTGTAGAGATGCAGCTGGTATGAATGCTGTGAATACCATGGCTGAAGCCGTGGCGCCGCTAGTAGAGCGTATAGCTGGTGGTAGGGTTAGGCTTAGAATAGTATCGAATTTAGCCTCCTATAGGCTTGCTAGAGCATGGGCTATATTCGATAAGGATATCCTAGGAGGGGAGGATGCTATCGAAGGTATACTAGATGCTTACGCATTCGCCGTAGCCGATCCGTATAGATGTGCAACGCATAATAAAGGTATAATGAACGGGGTGATAGCTGTAGCCTTAGCGACGGGGAATGATCATAGAGCTATAGAAGCTGGTGCGCACGCCTACGCAGCTATGGATGGAAGATATAAACCCTTAACTACATGGGATAAAACGCCAGATGGGGATCTTATAGGAACGATAGAGCTACCGTTAGCGGTAGGTGTAGTCGGGGGAGCTACACGTAGCCATCCTACAGCTAGGATAGCTTTAAAGATACTAGGTGTGAAGACTGCTAGAGAGCTGGCAGAGGTTATGGCTTCGGTAGGGTTAGCTCAGAATCTAGCAGCGTTGAGAGCTCTAGCTACCGAGGGTATACAGAGAGGCCATATGAAGCTACACGCTAGGAATATAGCTATAGCTGCTGGAGCTACAGGAGATCTGATAGATGAGGTAGCTAGGAGGATGGTTGAGGAGGGTGTGATAAGGATAGATAGAGCTAAAGAGATACTCTCAGAGCTGACAGGTATGGGTAGAGAAACGGGTTGAAACGATCTATTCGGTAGAATACCATAGAATCCTATATATCATCCAGGTATAGACATATATGTTTCGAGGTGAATCATATGGAGAGGGTAACATGGGTTATACCATGCATACTGGTACTATCGATACTAGCATACATCCCTCTAGCTACATATGCGTATCAAGGAGGAGTAGCTTATAGACTTCAGGGTAAGGGTGATGAAAAGCTAGAGCAGATCATAGATCTAGCCGAGAAGGCTAGGATTAGAGCAAACGTATCCCTACAGATAGCGCAAAACCTAGGCTTCGATATATCGCGGTTACGAGAAATGTATAATCTAGGTCTACAACTTATGAATAGAGCTCTAGGTGAAGGAAACTATAGCTATGCTCTTCAAGCTATGAACGCTTTCAGAGAATGTATACGCAACTCTACTAAGATGATAGCTGAAGATAAATCTAACATCAGTATGGGGTGGATAGGGTTAACAGTAGCGGTGAATAGATTAGAAGAGTTCGTAGAGAGGGTGAATGAAAGTGCAGAAGCGCTTGAAGCATACGGTGTAGATGTATCAAGCGTAGAAAATCTACTGAAAGAGGTAAACGATACTATAGCTGAGATCAAGTCTCTACTAGCTGATGGAAACGTAAGCGGTGCAGCAAAGCTTCTAGGTGATGCTAGAGCTAAAGCAGCTGAAGCTTTAGCAACGCTTAAGATAATAGCGCATAGTGAGCGTATAATGGCTAGGAGGATGGAGAAGTATATAGATAAGTTTGAGGAAGCTAGATCGAGAATCTACGATAAGCTTAGAGGGATTCCGCATACTATAAGGGAGAGGATAGGGCTCAAACTGAATGAAATCGAGTCGCTTCTAAACGAGGTAAGGAGTATGATTAGGAATCGCGTTATGGATAAGGCTATGAATCGCATCATAGAGATGCATAGGAGATACCTAGATATAATAGGTGAGGTAGAGGAGGGGTAGCGGAATCATAAATATAGTGAATAAAGTATCCGTAAACCAACGCTTCAACTAGTCTTTATTATGGATAAGCTCATGGTTTAGATTTACTATCGTTATGATCGATAAAGCTGCAGCCCAATCAGCCTCCCCCTCCCGTATACCAGCTTTAAACGCCAGCTCTAAGTTATCTACATAGTATACTATAGGCCTACCCTCGGTATCAGTTATCCTCCAATACCTCCTAGTATCTCTATCTATCTTCCTCCTCCTATCCATCAACGATGTATATACACCTCTTTTCATAGCTTCTAAAGCCTCCCTAACCGAATCCTCATAGAGATCTAGGATAGTATAGCCTGCTATCCTCAAATGCAGCTTCCAATCCCTAACTGTTAAACTCCTACCCGTTCTTACGATACTACACGATAGAGATTCTATGCAAGGCTTATAAGATTCACCTATCAGGATTGCTGGAGATATATACATGGAGGAGAAGACTAGCAGCTCGGATAGCTCAGATGGTATACGAAGCCTACTTGAAAGTATCTCTACTAGATTTTCGAAGCTAGACGATGGATATGTAAGCTCTCTAAACGGTCTTCTAAGCTTCTCATCATATGCTTTAAGTCTAGCAACCATCCTAGGCGTGAAACCTAGATCCCTATACTTAAACCTCTTAGCTAGCCATCTAAGTAGATCTACAACCCAATCCTCGCTTACATCTAGCAATACTACTCCTCTAAGATTCTTCGCTATAGCAGTATATAGAGCGAACAAAACTGCTACAACCATACTATCTACTAGACTCTAAGCTTAACTTTTATGCTTCTCTATAACGATAAATTGCTAGAGGATATGGGAGGGCCAGTATTCCTAGCTATAGATCTAGGTGCTAGTGGGGGTAAAGCTATCGTAGGTATACTCGAGGATGAGAGGCTAGTGGTCGAGGAGGTTGATAGATTCCCAAACTATATGGTTAAACTTCACGGAAGCTTATACTGGGATGTACTATACCTCTGGCAGAGGATTAAAGATTGCTTAAAGATTGCTTCTAAGAAGTATCGTAGCGAACTAGTATCGGTAGGTATAGATACTTGGGGTGTAGATTTCGCTCTCCTAGATAGTAGAGGAGAGCTTATCGGAAATCCGCATACATACAGGGATCCTAGGACTGAAGGTGTTATGGATGAAGTTTTAGAAAGGATACCTCGTAGAAGGATATACGAACGGACTGGTATACAATTCATGAGGATAAATACGTTATACCAGCTCTACTCTATGGTAAGAAACAGCTCTCCACAACTCAAGATAGCATCAACCCTACTAATGATACCAGATCTCTTCAACTATTGGCTGACAGGGGTTAAGGTTGCAGAATATACTGAAGCATCGACTACACAATTCCTAGATCCCCGTAGGAAGGAGTGGTGTATAGATATACTAGAGGATCTAGGTATACCTACATATATCCTCCCGAGTATAGTAGAGCCGGCTACTAGGCTAGGCCCCCTACTGGATAGTATCTCAGAGGATATCGGAGTGGATGGTATCGAAGTAGTAGCTCCAGCTACCCATGATACAGCATCTGCTATAGCTGCAGCTCCACTAGTAGATAGGGAGACTGGTTATGTAAGCTCAGGTACATGGTCCCTCGTAGGAGTTGAGCTGAATGAACCGCTTATAAACGATGATGCTTTAAACTACAACTTCACAAACGAGGGGGGAGCATTCGGTACCATAACCTTCCTTAGGAATGTGCAGGGTATGTGGATCCTAGAAGAGGTTAGGAGGAATCTAGCTGAGAGGGGCTATACATACGGATACGAGGAGCTTATAGATATGGCGTATAGGGTTGAGCAGCCTAAAGCCTTCATAGATCCGGATGATCCGAGATTCCTAGCTCCAGGTAATATGATCGAGGAAATCAACGACTTCATAGATGAAACAGAGCAGGAGAAGCCATCGAGTATAGGAGAGTTAGTGAGAGTTATACTTGAAAGTCTAGCACTTAAGTATAGGCTTGTCTTCGATCAAGCTTCACATCTAATAGGAAGGAGGCTTAATCGTATAAATATATTCGGTGGAGGATCTAGAAACTGGCTACTCGATCAGCTAACAGCCGACTATACCGGTATACCAGTATACGCTGGTCCTGAAGAAGCTACCTCCATAGGTAATATACTAATACAGGCAGCTGGTCTAGGTTATGTAGATTCGCTTAAGGATTTGAGAAGGATAGTTAGGAACTCGTTCCATATTCGGGAATACACGCCTAATACATCCAGTAGACATGAGGAATCCTATCAAAGGTTTCTAGAAATAATATCTAATACATATTCAGACGATACCTAAACCTAAATAAGTAATAGTATATGTTTTTATAACATACCAAGAAATTATGTATCCTATTTGAGACTAAAAGGGATGTGGTGAAGGTGTATGGGATATGCGTAGGAAGATTATCTTTACGCTTATAGCCGTATTACTTCTTGCTATGCTTACAGTAGCGTTAAACTGTGAGTATAAGGTGGAGAGTCTAGATTTCATAGTGTATGGTGATGGAGTAGTATTTGTTAGAATGAGGTTGACGGTAGATGAGATATACCCTGCTATCACTATTAGAATTCCATCGAGTACAGCAGATAACCTGATGGTAGTTTCAAGTAGCGGTGAGCTACTATCCTATACACTGGAGGACTCCAACCTTACGATACAGACTCTAGGAGTTACGAGTTTAACAGTAGAATACGAGACGGCTGAGTTAACCTATAAAGACGGTGTACTATGGGGATTTAAAGTATATGCACCAGTAAACTTCACAGTAACTATACCGCCGAACTCTACGATAGTTAACCTATCATCTATACCCATACGAGTATCCACACTACCAGATGGAAGAATAGCTATAGTTATGCCTAGAGGACTACAGTATATAGAATACATCTCTGCTCTCTATGATCCAGCTTCGAAGGTGTTAGAAGCTATAGCTAAAGCTTTAAAGAGTATAGAAGAGGCTGAAGCTGAAGGTAGGGTGGAGGGGTTAGAGAAAGCGAGAAGCCTACTATCTGAAGCTATAAATCTATTATCTAGGAAAATGTATCTTGAAGCTGAAGCTAAAGCTTTAGAAGCATTGGAAGCTGCAAGGAAGGCTGTTAAACCACCTACGAATATACTCGGTATAATATACCTTATACTTGTAAGCTACTGGTATATACTGTTAGGTTTAGGCTTAGGTGCTGCTGCTCTGATACTCTCGAGGAGGATGAAAATATATAGAAGCCTAGATGATCTATTCGAGAAGAATCCTTGGCTCAACGATGATGAGAGGAATCTACTAAGGATATTATGGGAGAAGGGTGGTGTAGCATACGAATCTGATCTCAGAGAATCTCTTAAACTACCTAAAACAACAGTGTGGCGTATGATCAGGAGGCTTGAGAAAAGCGGTCTTCTTAGAGTAGAGAAGGTTAGAGGAGAGAATAGAGTACATATAAGGAGATGATAGCTAACCCCATGCTACTCTAGGAAGATTTCTGCTGATACTTTACAATCCTCTGACCTATCACGGTGTTATTCGGTATCAATATGAGTCTTCCATCATCAGCTCTTATCCATGTGAATAACGTAGATACATCCTCCACAACACCTTTAACCCCGCCAAGCTCAACCACCTCTCCTATAGCTATAGGTCTAGCTATCAGTATAAATAAGCCTGATAAAACCTGACTTAGAACGTTCTGAGATGCAAAGCCTACAACCATACCTATAAACCCTCCTAAAGCTACACCAGCTGTAGGATTCGTTAAAGCACCAGATATTACTGATACCATAACACCTATACCTATTATACGGATTATACTCTTCACTGATGCAGCTACGGGATGAGTATACTTAGCTCTAAGAGACCAGTATATGACGGTAGAGAACCTCTGAACTATGAGATACCCGAATAGGAGGGATACCGGAATATCCACATAGATCTTATAGGGTGAAATATCTATGCCGAATCTTGGAAGGAAATCTACTGCTAGATACTGGATTATAGCACTAAATATTATAAATAAAGCTATCGTGAGTATAAGCTTAGCTACAGCTGTAGCGAACATTTTAGATACATTCTCTTCACGTGACGCGCTCATACAAATTCAAAGATAATGTATAAGGGAGGATAAAAATTTTTTGTAAAATTAGTTGTGAAGTCGGAAATAGTATAGTTAATCTATATAGGCTGTCTACCTCCTTAATAACTTCTGAAGTATATAGCCGAATCTAGCAGCATCATATATCGAGCCATCTATAGATATTAAACCGAGCATATATGCTTGTTCACCATCGAGTTCACCCGATGTTATCCTCCTATAGGTATCCGTTTTCATCGAGAACTTTACATGGGGGCTGCTATGGATACCTTTACCAACTACCACATTCCCCTTAGAGAATTCTATGTAATAGTTCTCTTCAGGCTTATCGGTAAATATAAATTGGAAAACTCTATCGAACCCCTCTATATCCCTTCTTATAAAATCCTTCTTACCTTCGAATAGGCTTCTAGCCTCCTCATATAAGGTCATAACGATCATCTTTAAATCTATCCCTAACATATATAAGCCTTACCTAACCCTGGGATAGAAGCTGGTTGAATGTAAAAAAAGCGTGTGTAGGTTTGTATAGTATATCTCTATATCACCATATCTATATCTAGAGGTAGCTTCATTCTCTGACCTAGCTTCGATGATAGGTAGATCGCCTTTATAACCTCTAAACTCTTAATACCTTCTTCACCAGGTATCGGGAAATCTCTATCCTCGAGTAGAGCATCTATGAAGCTCTGGAACATCTTCTGATGTAGGTTTGGAGGCTGTCTTAAAGTCTCTTTCACACCCTCCTCCACCTTCCTAGCCTCTGCTTCCACACCCTTCACAGTCTTAAGTACAGCGAGGTTTCTATCATGTATCTCAGCACATCCTTCATCTCCAAATACCTTAATCTTAGTATACTGAGCATTCTGCGGCTGTACAGAGACTGTTGCGACTATACTTCCAAGATGTCCGCCAGAGTACCGGAACATACCTAGAGCTATATCCTCAACTTCTATATTGGGATGGGTTAACTTATCTATCAAACCTATAACCTCTTCAACCTTACCTCCTCCAAGCCATATAAGTAGATCTACATAGTGTATACCCTGATTCGTTATAGCACCCCCACCTTCTGTAAGCCATAACCCACGCCACGATCTTGCAACCT
>Ga0209394_1000038_pt1 | contig 113493 bp, 118 predicted proteins | sample JNZ201metaG_FD_184122 | JGI IMG/M metagenome (GOLD analysis project Ga0209394, IMG submission 184122) | Hot spring microbial communities from Jinze hot spring, China to study Microbial Dark Matter (Phase II) - JNZ 20120812A (SPAdes) (version 3) ...
AGATTGCTTCTGTTGGTGCTAATGTTGTTATCTGCCAGAAGGGTATTGATGATGTTGCTCAGCATTATCTAGCTAAGAAAGGTATTATGGCTGTTAGAAGAGTCAAGAGAAGCGATATGGAGAAACTAGAAAGAGCTTCGGGAGGTAGAATAGTTAGTAATATTGAAGATTTAACAGAAAAAGATCTAGGTGAATGTGAATTAGTTGAAGAAAGAAAGGTTGGCGAAGATAAAATGGTATTCATAGAGAACTGTAAGAGTCCTAAATCAGTATCGATAGTTCTTAGAGCAGGTCTAGAGAGACTCGTTGATGAAGCAGAAAGATACACTAAAGACGCTTTAAGTGCTGTTGCAGACATCTTTAGGTTGCCTAAGATAGTGTATGGAGCTGGAGCCTTCGAAATTGAGCTTGCTAAACATGTAAGAGATTATGCTAATAAAGTTGGAGGTAAGGAGGGTTTAGCTGTAGAAGCATTTGCAAGAGCTATAGAAGGTATTGTTGAGACTTTAGCAACAAATGCTGGTCTAGATCCCGTTGAAATAATTATGAAGCTTAGAGCAGAACACATGAAGCCTGAGGGCAAGTACATAGGATTTAATGTATTTACTGGCGAACTAATAAATGCAAAGAAGTTAGGTATAATAGATCCTCTCTTAGTCAAGTTATCTGCACTAAAAGCAGGAACCGAAGCCGCTACTCTAATCCTCAGAATAGATGATGTAATAGCAGCCTCTAAGAGGAAAGAGGAAGAAAAGAAGAAGGAAGAAAAGAAGGAGGAAGAAAAGTAAACATCTACACCCTAACTATTTTTACAAGTATAGGTTCAGCTAGCTCTGGTAAAACAACTAATGCTTCACCAGGCTTTAGTGCAGAAATCATTTTTTTATGTTCTTTTCTAAGTGGTATGACAGATAAAACTGTCTTTACATCACTAGAGGACTTCAACGAATGAATAATCTTCGTATTGGTATTCTTAAGTACTACAGATGATAGCATTGAAGGAGCTTGAGTAATTGTGACGAAACCTATGTTCCATTTCCTCACTTCGGCAACCAAGTTAGACACAGGATTCCCCGAATATAGTACGTTGTGAGCTTCATCAACTATTATCAATATTGGCTTCACAATATTGTTGTATTGAGCCTTAATCACTATGGATCTAATCAAAAGAGATGATAAAACTCTCTTTACCCTGGTATTCGGTATATGTGATATATCAAATACATATATCTTTTCTCTATCGATAACTATTTTCTTAAGTTTGTTCCAATATATCTTTAGGTAATCACTTGAAAGTGGCTTTAGTTTTCTTAACAATGCTTCCCTTGACTCTGTAAACCATCGGGCAGATGCAGAACTGTTCTGTACAACATCTATTATCTCATCTATATAGTAACTACTGCTAGTAGTACGTCGAGAAATGATATTTATAGCATCTTCTAGTATATGGGCTTGAGGAGGTGTTAGTTCTAATGCACTTTCTAAAATCTCTAAAAATGATAGAGGTTCTTTCTTTATTAACTCTTCAAAACTTAGGGTCTCTAGGATTGTTCCACTCAATGGATTTGTGTAAACCATATTGTTTTTTGATTGTATGAGTTCTTTGTATTCTCCATGCCAATCCAGTACTACTACGGCATAACCATTCTCAGCAGATTTTTCCGCTATTATTGATGCCGTTGTCGATTTACCACTACCAGTAGAGCCAACAATAGCTATATGTCTAAATATGTGATCATTATTAAGTGTGACAATGATCTTTGAATTGGAATACAAATGACCTAACGATATAGTTCCGTGACTGAATATAGATGATAGATATTCGTATTCTTCAACACTATTAATATTATAAGAAGGATTCACAGATAAAGCATGTAGCTGTACTGAGGTTTCCTCTTTTCCTCTTTTTAAAATCTTAATCAAGTAATTAATTGGGCTCTGTAGACCAAGACATTCGTTAAGTAAAGTTAAAGGATCATCCCTAACTAAACACTTTATTTCACCTTGTCCAAGGGTTTCCACTAATGCACAAATAGTATCTAGTTCTTTAAGTACTTCATCATTTGAATTACACATTACAATAAGATTTGCCTCGACACTATATGGGTTAATACATGTTACAAACATATACTTTCTATTAATTGAGCTCCTATGATTCAGAACGGTAATAATATCTGAAACTCTATCCAGATACTGATCCCCTCTAGCTTTATCACCATCAACAAGCACAAGCTTTAGAGCACCTATGAGGAGATTTCTCCTGTAGGGCTCAATATGTAGTTGAACCATATTATCAGCTTTCTCAAAAAATATGCTAACATTTTTCCTCTTAATTATACTGATCCCAACATATGTAGAGATCTATTAAAGTGGTATTAGATAAAAATATAAACAGTACTTATTGTTCACAGGCTTTAGAATAACTCAGAAGGTAATGAGTATGGAGTTAAGCTGTAAGGTAGTAGATGTTGTGGATTCGTATCTACCAAACGTTAATATACTGAATATTGATTGTGGCATAGCGATAATAAAAATGGATATACATAAAGAACTCACCCTTGCTAAAAAAGGAGACTTAATCAACATAGGTATATACAAATCATTACCATCATATGCTGCAGGTAAGGACTTTTTAGCCCATGGTTACGTTATAACCAAGAAGAAAGATGAGAATCACATAAACATCTACATAAGTTTATGGGGCTATTTAATAGTCATTAAAACTAACGAAAACAGATTAAATGAGTACTTAAATACTATGGATAAAGTATACATAAAACTGTGGAAATAGTTATTAGCAAAAATAATGATAAACACAAAGATGTTAATACATCATAATTTAGGAAATAAAGTAATATTTATGGTATATCATACAGATTAATAATACTTATTATATCTTGTTAAAAATAGATATCGCAACCTAGGTGTGCCCACTATGAGCTATGTCACGAGAAGCGTCTCTGGTGAACTTTCACGTTTAATGGATAAAAAAGTTATAGTGAGGCTGGTAGACGGAAAGGTCTATGTAGGGAAAATGCTGTCGTTCGATCCTAGCACACTCCACATAGTGCTAGGCGATGCAGAAAGTAATGATGGAAAGAAGTTTTACCGCATAATTGTTAGTGGAACAAGAGTTTCTGAGATTCTTATAGAAGAACAACCGCTTTTTGATGCCGAAGAGTTTGCCGCAATTTTGGCATCAAAGTTGGGACTTAGACCCGATGTAATTAAGGTTCTACATGATGTTAATGTAGTAGTAGTATATGACAGGATAAAGGTTAGTGAATCTGGTGTTGAAGGTTCTGGAAGTTTTGCTCAGAGAATATACGAAGTGTATACAGAGTATATAGAAAATAAGAAGAGAGGTGCTAAATAGATTGTTTTGAGGTAAAAGATGTAGATCTCGCAGCTAGAATAGGTAAGATTAAGACAAAACGAGGTGTAATTGAGACACCATATATTTTTCCTGTTGTAGATCCAACTTTAAAGAATCAATTCGTATCTCTTAATGATGTTCGCACCATTGGATTTAACGCTATTATAACTAATGCATACTTGCTTAAGAAGCGATTACAAAAAGTTGAGGAAGTTCATAGTGTTCTGAACTTTGATGGTATAATTATGACCGATTCTGGGGCTTATCAGCTACTTAGATATGGTGATGTAGATGTAACCAATGTCGAGATAGTTGATTATCAGTGTGAAATTGGTAGCGATATAGGCGTGATACTCGATATTCCTACGTCTTATGATGTGTCATATGAAAAAGCGTTAGAAAGTGCCGAAACAACGTTTCAAAGAGCTATTGAAGTGCGGAACATCATTGAAAAATGCACAAACACTCTCTGGACATTACCGATACAGGGGGGTACCCACCTAGAGATTTTGCAAAAATATGCTATAAAATCTGACAGTATAGTTGGGTATGGATATAGTCTATTCGCACTAGGTAGTCCTACGACACTTCTAGAGAACTATATGTTTGATAAAGTTATAGAAATGATAGCCACAGTTAGACCACACATACGTCCCTCATATCCTCTTCACCTTTTTGGTGCAGGTCATCCACTCATTATGCCTTTCGTAATAGCTTTAGGTGTAGATCTTATGGATTCTGCAAGCTATATTCTATATGCTAAAGATGGGCGATACATGACCAGAAAAGGTACCTATGAAGTAGAGGAATTATCGTACTTCCCATGCACATGTCCTGTATGTTCTAAATATACAGTTGAAGAATTCAGTAAATTAGCTAGACAAGATAAATGGAAACTTTTAGCGCTACACAATCTTTACACATTGTTTAGAGAATTAAATGAAGTAAAGGAATGTATTAAAGAGGGAAGACTTTGGGAATATTTAGAGGAAAAAGCGAGATCCCATCCAGCAGCTAAAAGAGCATTTGATACAATTAAAAAGAATCTAGAGTACATTTACAGAAAAAGTCCGCGTGAAAAGCCTAAAGGAAAAGCTCTCTTCATCTTATCTGAAGATTCTATATACAACCCCAAGGTAATGCTAGCAAGAAGAGATATATTTTCCAGAATTCCAAGAATTCCATCAAAAAAGAAATGCATAGTATTTGTACCACTAATAGCCAGGTCATCACCTAAGAAATCACATAAAGCTACCGCAAAAAGATGCAATCTTTATTTCTATTACCCGATACTGGGTGTAATTCCTTACACTTTGATCAATACATATCCATTCTCTCAATTTGAGACGTATAACGAGTTTTCATATAGTGTCATAAAAGACCTAGCTTACATAGTGATGGAATACATAATGAATTTGCACAAAAACTTTATTCACACAATCGAGGTAACGCTATATGTACAGAACAATGTTGAATGGCAATATAAATTTATAGAAATAATTAAAGAATATCTACGAATACTGAATCAAAAAGAAATAGAAATCAAAATATTGAAACTAGACAATAACTCAATGTATTGAAAGTACTTATTCGATTCCAATATATCATTACATTACACAAACAAAATCCACTATAGCATATCTTAGCTAATTAGAACCTCTTACAATATGACTATCCTAATTTTGTATACAATTCAATTAAATTTATTAAAGCTAAAAACGCTACAAAACGGAATACTAGTGGTAGATGATGAAGAAGAGCCGATGTGAAGCCTAAATTTATGATCTTATTATCCTCAGCTGATGTTAGATTGTATGTTAAATGAATTATAAAGATAAATTGTCAATCAGACCTATCTACACTATGGTTTTTGTATAGCAAGGTATAGCAGTATTGCAAGGCTAGATGAGTGTAAGGAAATTTTATAGATTTAATGCAATTGTGTTAAATCTATATTTAAATCTTCGGATACATATCATTACTTAAATTAGATGATATGAGTAAATTATCTAAGACGAAAATCAGCTACTAATTCATCGATACCTCTACATACTCTGTATGTGCCCTCAACTATATTAAAATTGAAGATTCATAACCACTAAACATAACTCATCTAACTATAGTATTAGACATATCCTTACAGGAAAAGAATCAATCTACTTGTTACTTTGGCCATTTTTACCTGTTCTGAATAATTATGCTTTATTGATAAATACTTGAGATATACATAACATGAATCAATCTAATTGCGCTAAATAACGGTGGACCAAGAAAAATATACATAAGCTAGATATAAAATCTGTTAAGTAACATCATTTACTTGGTGACACGTATGAAGGTACTGATCACAGGACTTATGGTTTATGATTCGGGTAAAACATGGTTTACTGTAACTTTAGCTAGAAAACTTATTAGCAAAGGATTCAAAATATCTATATATAAACCTGTTTCAGGTCATAGTTTGTGGCATCAGTATTCAACTATTGTTGAAAGTATTGAAAAAGGTATGCTTTTTGGAGAAGATATTCTTAAATATGGAGAAGTTTTAGATATAAGGGACAGTAAGCGACTTGCATTAATGAATCCTATAGACATTCTATTTGCGCCTTTAGATATTGTTAAGTATATTGATGATAGAAATATAGAGAAAGCACTTGTAGATCTCGATAACCAGTTTCTACAGATGATTTTAGCTAGAGTAAGTTTCTGTCCAGATGGTATAACTAAACATTATGTGTTCGGAGAGAATACCTCTAGAACTACACAAACAGTAAGAGAAGTAATAGAATCATTAGCAAAGAAGTTTAATGCTATAGAAACTGATGTTATGAGTTTTAATAGATTACTACAGAGCAAAGAAGTTGATGACAAACTTAGTACATGTTTAGAGATGTTAACTAAAGGTAATGATGCTGTTTTAATTGAATCATTTAATAATTCATTAATACCATATATGGGGTTAATTAAGGAAGAAATAGATCTACTCTTTGTCGTGTATCCTAGCGTAGTGCTAATCTATAGGAGTAGCATCAAGGATTTAATGAGGTTTGTGACACAAAACATCCATATCTATGGTGGTAAGGCTCTTGTAACAGATGTACTGGTAAACAATTTTAAGTATGATAAGTACTATGTACTCAAGCCTAGGGTCTCAATATATGACAATGACGAAATATTTGACGATATCATTAAGTACATAGCTTTATAGGTTCTTTGATATATCAATCAATAATTTCACAAATAGCGTATTTAATTGTACTATTGCTAGATCTTCAATCGTTTCCGCTATAGTTTCAGCTTCATATATGTTTGTACCCAATGACACAACACCGTGTTTCTTCAATATCAATGCGTTAACATTTTTTGAAACCTTTTCCGCTACATTTTTTGCCAGCTCTTCACTTCCCGGCTCAGCTTCAGCCACATATTCTATGCCTTTTATATAAAACTTTGATTCTATCAGTAACTTAGGATCTAGCTTCATATCTAGTAGATCTAATATCAATACGTTTGGATTGTGTGTATGAACTACTGCAGCAATATCTGGCCTAGATTTGTATATAGCTACATGAAATCTCCATTCACTAGAAGGTTTATGATGCCCCTCTATTATATTTCCATTCAAATCCATCTTAATCATATCATCAGTCTTTATCTCAGCCTTATATATACTTGAAGGAGTAATCCATATATACTCCGTGCCAGGCACACGCACACTTATGTTGCCTGATAGGGCCGATATAAGCCCCCTTCGGTATAGGTTCCTCATAACAGTTACTATATCTTGTTTAATTAAATCTTCCACATCATAAAGCTCATAGAGACTTACCATTATAATTACCTAGAGCACTTGTGTCTTGATTAATGTATTCGACAAATTTACACGCTTAGAGATAATATGCATTAATGAAGCTATAGATTAAAATTGTTGATTATCAATATATAAAGCACTTAAGAACGCTGGAGATCATCTAGAGTTAATGCAGGGTTACAGGAGAAGATAATAGCTGAGCTGCCGGTTTCAGAAGGTGATAAATAAATTGAGTTTAAATGTTGAAAAGATTAGAGAGGATTTCCCTATATTCAAGAATAATCCTGATTTAGTGTATCTAGATAATGCTGCTACTACTCATAAGCCTATTCAAGTAATAGATGCCGTAAGAGAATTCTATACAATGTATAATGCCAATATACATAGAGGTGTATACAGACTTAGTGTAAAGGCTACAGAACTTTATGAGGAAGCTCATACAAAAATTGCAAAATTCATTGGTGCAAATAGTTGGGATGAAGTAGTATTCACTAAAAATGCCACAGATGCTATAAACATGATAGCTTACGCCTTAGGTTTCACATTCCTGGAACCTGGAGATGAGATAGTGATTACTATTATGGAGCACCATAGTAATATGCTTCCATGGATAAGGATAGCTGAAATAAGGAAAGCTATGGTAAAGTTCGTAGAGGTGAATAGTAACGGTATCCTCAATTATGAACAACTAACTGAATTTGTTAACAAAAAAACTAAGATTGTAAGCGTGACACATGTATCTAATGTATTAGGGACGATTAACAATTTACAGAGAGCATCAAAAATAGTTAGACAAAACTCGGAAGCAATGCTTATTGTTGATGGAGCACAATCAGTTCCGCATTTACCTATAAATGTAAGAGAATTAGATATAGATTTCCTAGTTTTTAGTGGACATAAAATGCTTGGGCCTACAGGTATAGGGGTTTTATGGGGTAAGAGAGATCTACTGGAAAAAATGCTCCCAGCAATCTATGGAGGAGACATGGTAGAGAAAGTGGAAATAATTGTGAAAAATGGTACTATTGTGTATAAACAAATAAACTATAACATACTGCCATGGAAATTTGAGGCAGGAACACCAAATATTGCAGCAGGCATAGGTTTGGCCAAAGCTGTAGAATATCTCGAGAACATAGGGATGCAGAACATTGAGACACATGAAAAAGAGCTAACAAAATACGCCATAAAACGCTTAAATGAAGAGCTAGAAGGATGTATAAAAATCTTAGGCCCTCAAGACCTAGATATCCGTGGAGGTATAGTTTCATTCACTATGAAGGGTCTAGATCCACATGTAATTGCAACACTTTTATCTATGAACAACGTAGCTATTAGAGCGGGATTTCATTGTGCTCAACCACTACACATGTTCTTAGGTCTTTCAAAAGGAAGTGCTCGAGCAAGTTTCTACATATATAATGACTATAGAGATATAGATGCATTCGTTAACGAACTCAAGAAGCTACGAAGTCTGGCTAAGTAAATTAGGAACATGAGTGATTATATGAACTAAGTATTTAAGCTAAATTAATGCAAAAATATTGTGGAAATAGGTGTAACACGATGACTATAACAATAGATCTAACAAAAGAGGATGTATCCTGTGTTGAACATCCTATAGTAAAGCTTGTAAGAACTCTTAGTGACCTTAATGAGAGTGAGGTTATAGTGATTGTTAGCAAAGATGATATTCCATCCGGTAAAATACTTGAAATGATAGCTGATAAAATAGGATACAAAATTATCGAGATGACTGAAAATGAGAAAACCATAAAAGCTAAGTTTATCAGGATTTAAATTAACGTCATAATCGGATTTTGGTCACGATTTTAAATTATTCATATTAGTTTCGATAATACTGGATTATCAATTTGTTGCTGACAATCTCTCACCATTAGGTGAATACCATGTTGTATGTTTCAAGCTTAGGGCTCAGTATATAATTCAATTCCATAAAATCATGAATGCATGTTTTAATCATTACTTGATTCTACATAAGAATTGAATTTCTAGATAAGATAGTGAGGTATAGATAAATTCAAATATTATCCACCAACATACATGACATAAACATTTTTATACTTCTGTATACATCTGTACCTTAGGCGTCATATACTGTATTGGGTGTTTTAATGCCTAGGAGGAGAATGATGCCTATTTCTGAAGAAATAATAGATGAAGCAATAAAAGTTGGAGAAAGGATAGGGATACCGTATCTAGTTCTTGTAGAGAAGATACTTTCATCTGTTCTTAGGATTATGCAGCATAAGGGTAATATTCTTGAAGTGCTATCTATGGTGGATGCACTAGATGATATTAAAAGACTTGGGGGAATTCTGTTTCCTGCTTCTATGGTTAACAGTTCTCTAATAAACTTTAAGAGTGATTCGTTTCAAACACTATGTAATGAATATATTAAAATGTGTACATGGTTTGGTGAACTAAGTAGAATTAAGAGGTCTGCAACAGTAAATGAATTTAAATCGGTTTTAACTTTATGGCTTCCCACGGCATCAATGGATGTTTCGCACAATGGTGACGATTATAAATTTGTTATAGGATTTCTAGGGTATAGCCCAGAAGTGGTGAGTTTAGCACGATGTATAATTGAAGGACTTATTAGAGGCTACGACTTAAATGCATCAGAGATGATAGTTAAAGACTTCTTTATAGTCGTTAGGGTGAGAGGCTTTGTCGAAGAGTAGAAGATGTATAGGTATCGATACAGAGTTAGCTGAAGAACTAAAGAACATATCTAAAGCTAGAGGTATGAGTATTGTTAACTATTTACGTAAACTTCTAGAGGAATTAATAGACCTAGAGAAACAGGGATATTACGTACCTGATCTACTTCATGAAAAAAAGATCGAGTTAGTTTTATCTAAACTAGGATTTGTTTATGTTCCTTCAGAAGTAGTATCAGAAACACTTAAGCCTGAGGATGTTGAGACAATAGGAGAAAAAATTGGTAAAGCACTGATTGAACTTGATTTAGATATTGAGGAAATTATAGAAAGAATAGCTATAAAAAACGATATAGCTATTGTTCAACGTAATTCAATAATATTGATCCCAACAGTTGGTGTGAAAGAAATGATAAAATATATTTTAATAGGTATAGCCAAAGCCGCAGGCATACCTGTATCCACATCAGGTAGTACTGTGATGATTAGAAGTAAACGATATTAAAATACGAATATTATATCACGATTCCCGAAACTTATTAGGTAGACATCTTTATATGAATTTATAATCTTTCCTACATATTTTCTCTAAAGGTGATAATATGTGATAGATCTAACTATACTGTTTGTAGCATTCTTAGTAACCATTATTATGGCTCTGATACTGTCAAGGTACATTAGAATCGTGAAAGAATGGGAACGCTTTATAGTTCTTCGGTTAGGCAGATATCAAGGTGTTAGAGGACCTGGACTTATTTTCTTAGTTCCATTTATAGATAGAGGTGTCACCGTTGATCTACGTATTACTACAGTTGATGTTCCTAAACAAGAGGTTATAACTAAGGACAACGTAACTGTGACGGTTGATGCTGTAGTTTATTATCGTATTGTCGATCCTGAAAGTGCTGTTCTAAAAATTAAGGATCCACATTATTCTGTAGCACTTCTTACACAAACAACAATAAGAGATGTTATAGGTCAAGTAGATCTAGATACTCTACTCACCCAAAGAGAAGAAATAGGCAAAACTATACAGTCTATTGTTGATAGAATTACAGAAGTTTGGGGTGTGAAAATATCTCTACTAACACTAAAGGCTATAGAACTTCCTCAAGGACTTATAAGAGCTATGGCTAAACAAGCAGAAGCAGAAAGACTTCGAAGAGCTAGAATTATTGAAGCAGAAGCAGAAAGAGAAGCCGCTAAGATACTATCTGAAGCCGCCATAGTGTATGAAACTCATCCGACTGCATTAAGGTTAAGAGAGCTTCAGACATATACAGATATAGCTAGAGAAAAGAATCTAATAATAATAACAGAAGCCTCATCTAAATCAGCATCAACTGCTGCCGCCATATCTACAGCATTATCCGGTAGATATCCTTCTCAGGCTGAGAAGAGTGAAGAATAGCATTTGTCTCATTATTATGTCTATAATGATATTATGTTTTGATATACAATTTCTTACATTAGTTACTACGGATAGCTCTAATAACATTATTGAAGAAGCATTTGTTATAAAAATAGAAGGTTATACCTCGTTAATAGATACTCCTGTGCAAGAATATGTGACTAACGCTCTAAACATTGCTAAGAACAGAAATAAACCCTTAATAATATATATTGACACCTATGGAGGATATTTAGATTCTGCCCTCACGATATCGAAAGTTTTGCTCGAAGTCGAAGTACCTGTCATAGTTTTCGTAAGAGATAAAGCATATAGTGCAGGAGCATTAATATCAATAGCGGCACACATTCTCGTTATGAGGCCTACAGCTGTCATAGGAGCAGCACAACCTATATCAATAAATCCCGTTACAGGAGAAATAATTTTTATAAATGAAAGCAAAATTTTGAATCCAATATTAAAAAATATGGAATTATGTGCTGAAGCAAGGAAAAGGAATACCACAATTATCAAGCGCTTTGTCTATGAGAACCTTGTCTTATCTGGTAAAGAAGCTCTTCAGTATAAAGTCATAGACTATGTTGCCGATAGCATTGAGGAACTTCTATCACATCTTCAAGGTATAGAGGTAAACATATCGGGAGTTATCTGGAGATTATATATAAATCGATACGAGGAACTTCCTCCAAGTCTAGACATATATGTCAAGATATTTCTTAGGAACTCTCTCGTAAATTCACTATTACTCTTTATAGGCATATTCGGAACACTAGGACTTCTATACACAGGTCGCATAGATCTTCTACCTATAACAATCATAGCGTTAATGTTGGCATTGTTTGGAAGCGATATAGAGGCTAAAGCTGTACCGGCGATACTTATAGCTTTAGGATCTATATTACTGTCAATAGAATTATTTGTAACTCCAGGTTTTGGTGTATTAGGAGTTTCAGGTATAATTGCTATTATTATAGGATTATTATTAACACCGCTACCCTCAACTTTGTATACTGTAGGCATTGTAACCCTTTGGAGAATAATAACGGTTTTTGCAATAGGTTTTGGAACACTATTTGTGTTCATACTTTATAAAGCTATACTGGTTATAAAGAAGCCTAGAAACATTAGATATGTACCAGAAGGTAAGGTAGTTGGAAAAGCTATAGACAGGCTAGAACCAGGTTTAAAAGGGTATGTATTAATCGATGGTGAATTATGGGAAGCAGAAAGCAATGAAGTAATAGAAGTTGGAGAAGAAGTAGAATTAATAGAAAGGAAGGGATTTATTGTAAGGGTTAAGAAGAGACCAAGAAATACATAATGGCATTACTACCTACATATACTATATAAGCTTATGCTATGTAAACTTACCTAGATGTACAAATATGTAATCATGAGAGTTCATCAATGAATAGGTGTCTCTATGAAACTTATAAAGAATAAACATGAATTGATTAGGGGAGATCTACATAGAATTGTTATTGAAACAGTTGAGGAATCTTTTGATCATGTAGACCCTTATACTGCAATAATCAATAACGTGAAGCTTACAGATAGAGGTATTAGTGTGAAGGGTGTCAACATAGATGTTGGTGGGAAAATTCATGTTGTAGGTTTTGGTAAAGCTTCAAAGAGAATGGCTATGACAATAAATGACATACTGGGTGATAAGATAGAAGGGGGGATAGTAATAACGCCCAACGAGGTTGGCAGAATAGGATCGATAATTTTAGTTAGGGGAGATCATCCTATTCCTGGAGAAAATACTGTAAAAGCATCCAAACAGCTTATAGAGTATCTCGAAAGAGTAGAAAATAATGATACATTACTTGTATTAGTTTCTGGTGGAGGTTCGGCTCTATTCGAAATTCCTGAAGATGATGTTTCACTTAACGATATAGGGTTTGTTACGAAAGAGCTTATGAACAGAGGAGCTGATATATATGAATTGAATATTGTTAGGAAAAGGTTATCTAAGGTTAAAGGAGGCAAAATGTTAAGATACGTAAGTGCTAAGAACATTGTATCATTAATAATAAGCGATGTAGTAGGTGACAAAATAGATACAATAGCTTCAGGACCCACAGCACCAGATGAGACAAGCTTTTTAGACGCTTACATGATATTAAAAAGATACGGTATTTGGGATAAAGTGCCAAACAGTATAAGAACTATAATTGATAAAGGAATTAAAGGAGAGATATCAGATACACCTAAGGCTTCTGAATCAATTTTCAGTAAAGTTATGAATATCATTGTGGCTAGTAATGAAATTCTTCTCGAAGCACTAGCAGAAAAGCTATCGAAACGAGGGTTTAAGCCAATGATTCTTACATCTATGCTCGAAGGTGAGGCAAGAGAAGTGGGAAAAGTGTTGGCATCAATAATAAAGAGTATAGATAAATACTCGAAACCTGTAGCTCGACCTGTAGCATTATTAGCTGGTGGAGAAACCGTCGTAACTGTACTTGGTAAAGGAGTAGGTGGAAGGAATCAAGAGCTATGTTTATCGCTTTCCATATCTTTGAAAACAATTGAAAATTATTTAGCTCTCTGTATGGGAAGCGATGGAATAGATGGAATAAGTCCTGCCGCAGGCGCCATAGTCGATGAGAATGTACTTAAAGAAGCTACCCAGATGGAATTAAATCCCATCGAGTTTCTTGAAAATAATGATAGCTTCACATTTTTCTCTAAACTAGGTAGAGCTATATTTACGGATTACACAGGAACTAATGTAAACGACATATTTGTGGCGATAATTGTTTAAACCTACGATTATGCTAATGTTTGCTAAACAATAGTAAAATATGATAATATAAATACCGGTATTGTTAAAAATCTAGGGAGAAAAAATGCTGCCCATGAATCCTCGAGAACTTCAAAAACAATTAAGACAGTTAAAGAAGTTAGGCATAAAGATAGATCAGCTTGTAGATGCTGAAGAAGTACATATAGTGTTAAGCGACAGAAAATTGATCTTAGAGAAACCCGATGTGTTTATAGTCGAGTTTAGTGGACAAAAAATGTTCTATTTAGCTGCTCAAAACATTCGTGAAGAGTTAAGGAAAGATCAACAAATTACTTCAATACCTACACAGGTAGAGATATCCAATGATGATATACAATTTGTAGCTGAATACACACATGTATCAGTTGAAAAAGCTAGAGATGCTATATTAAAAGCAGGTGGTGATATAGCTAAAGCTATAGAGCTTATAGAATCTGAAAAGAAATCATCTCACACAACATGAGTTTTCAAGATACTTACTAACACAAGGACATAAAATCTCTAAAACACTAAGAATGACGCTATTGTTTGCACAACTATACTCACCATGGAGGAAACGCACACCTAATTCAATTGACTTTCTCAAGATATCTTCTGGACAGATAATTCTTATATCATTATACTTGTTGATTGTTATAATTAGAATGGCTATAACAGTAAGTAAGTATCTGGATATGTAGTAGTTTACTCTATAATTAGTTACACCATTTATACTCGAGTTTATGATATCTTTACATAAATTCAAATACCATTTTAAACGTATGCAAATTTCTTCCATAGCGTAAAGATGCATAAATACTAAGTAGCTTAAATCTTTTATGTATCTCGAGGCTCCAATATGGTTAAAGACGGTATAAATTATATCATTCAAAGTATTTCAGTAGCGATATTCATGACTATCTTATTTGTAGCTTACATAAATGTTGTTGTAATTTGCGTACCTCCACCAGAAGGAATTAGAGAAGAGATCGTCGAATCTATCACCAGAATTAAAGAGATAGTATCTAATGCAACTATACCACAAGATATGTTTGTGTATATGATCAAAAACGGATTATATACAATGTTGTATGTCTTTATACCGATAATAGGACTTATTAACTACATAGAGATTGTGACTAGATACGCATGGTTAATAGCTATAAACAGTCACACGAACTCCGATGCTATAAACAGTCTACTCGTACTAATGTCTACACCAACATTGTATCTACACCTTTTATCGTATAGCTTGATTATGCTAGAGGGTAATAGAATACTCCTTGATATCGTTAAGAAAAGGTATTATTTTAGGGTATGGTTCTATCATCTGTTTACCATGACCATAGCTATATCGATAATGTTGCTTTCCATAGTTCTAGAAGTCTTATTAACATTCTTTTAACTTTCAACTCAAAATACTAAATAAATACTATTTCTATAACATATCCAATATTTGTAGCTTTTAACAAACAAATAGTTATCTATAGCATCTAGCTATAGCGCATTTTTATAAAGCAATACAATATACTTTTACTAAATGGAGGATTGCTTATACCATCTTAGAATAAATAATTCAGTAAGATTCGTACACATCATTCTTAGGTTCAGTAAGGATGCAGCTCATCATTTTAATAGATTTATGAACATGTATGTCACATTATGTGATAGTGCGCAATCTCATCTACTTACTATTTATAACCTCTCACATTTAAAATATTTATGTATATTGATCTTATAATGCATCCACACATAGAGCTATATACTAGGGATATTAATGCGTATAAGGTGAAATAAATGCCTCGTGTGCCGGTTAAATTAGTTAGTTGGGACGATATTGTTGAATGGAGCTGGGGTCTAGCTAAGAAAATAGAATCTGATGGATATATACCTGATGTAGTTATAGCTATTGCTAGAGGTGGTTATGTACCAGCAAGACTTTTATGCGATTTTCTAGGAATAGAAAATCTTATTTCAATACAATCACAGCACTGGACAGAAGCGGCTAAGAAAGGAGAGAGAGCGTTAATAAAATTCGAATATACAATAGATCTATCAGACTATGTAGCACTGCTCGTTGATGATATTATAGACACAGGAGAATCTGTTATATTAGCTAAAAGCTATATATTAAGTAATTGGAAACCGAAAGATCTTCGTGTAGCTGCACTCCAATGGATTTCACCTATAGCCAAAATAAAACCTGATTACTACTATATAGAAGTAAGAGATTGGGTGTGGTTCCAATATCCATGGACAAGACTTGAGGATATAGCACAATTCATAAAAAGGATATTAGTTGAGACAAAAAGAGATACAAGAAAAGACTCGTGGAACTTAGAGGAACTTCGTAATGCTTTTTACGAGTGGTATGGTATTAAAGTTAGTGAAAATTACTTTAGTGAAGCTATTCGACAACTACTGAAAAGGGGAGTACTAGTTCACGACATGGATAAGTATAGATATGTTGAAAAATAATACTGATGTATCTCAGGTTAGCCAAATTTATGAGATTCAGTACATGTAACGATTATCTAGACGAGCTGTTATTTTCAAAGCCTAAGAAAATCATAATATATGGTGAGGCAGCTACAGGTAAAACTAATATTCTTTTAAACACAATAAAATGTTCTTATAAATCTTTGGCTCAACATGAGGCTCTGTTCTTCATAAGTACAGAAGGATCCTCCTTTGCTACAAGAATGCATCTTTTAGACATAGACTCTAGAAATATCTTTTTTTCGATAGCTATAGATCAACAACATATCCTTAGCAATGTGTTAGAGATTTTGAAGAATCTTGTTTCACTTAGACCTGTATGTATAATTATTGATAGTATTAATTATCACTATCGGATAGAATCTCTAACACCAATAGGTATAAAGTTTTTTGCAGAACTATTATCACTTCTTGATATACTTAATGAAAATGGTGTTTTCATTATTTCTTCAGCTCAAGTAAGAGCTAGCGAAGATGATACATTTCCCGGTTATGTATATCTTCACTACTGGGCCGATATAATTATAGAACTAGAACGTATATCTAAATCAAGAAGAGTTCTAAGGATCCTTAAACCCAAAATTGATCGTATATTTCAATTCAATGTTTTAGTAGATGGTATTATATGGTTAAAATAGATAATCCATATTGTGATACAACATGTTATTTTATAGTTTCTTTCTTCTTAAGTATTTCAGGATACTTAGTCTTTATTCTGTACTCCACATACTTATCTTCAGGCGAAAACCTTGGTGGATGAGGTGTATATGTTTTTGCACCACATTTGGGGCACCAATCCTTAAGTGTATAAACTTTGCAGTTTAAACATTTTCTTATTTTCCATTTCATTAAATATTATCCTCCTTTTTCTATCTCTTCACGTTCTATTTCAAATTGATCTATTTCAAGCTCTTTTACTAAATTATGTAACATAATATTTACATGATTAAATATCTTTTCAGCATCTTTGTAGTGTGGTGCCATTATTTCTATTCTATATCGTGGTGAACCAATGGTATAGACGTATATCTTAGTATTTTGAGGAAGCTCAATATTGTATATACTGGTAAGTATTTTCTTTATTCTTTCAATACCGTCTGATTTATATGATGCAATCTTCATGATAGCTCTGATCTTTACCATTTTTATCGATATGTGTTTCTTAGCCTCTTCACATATAGCAGTAGACCAGTAACCTGGTATACCTTTTCTAATAAGTACTTCAGGACCTTCAAGTATGCATTGCTCAAGAATTGACAGGGGATCAATATCTTTTTCTAGTTTAGACCATACCTCACTATAAGTATCATTTAAATTCTTCTTTATGTTCTTGGCAGCAAGTTCTACTATCTTTTGAGCTCTCTGTAGTCTCTTCCATCTCAAAATTTTGATCCTCTTCTCTCCTTCTAAAACTCTCTTAATAGAAATATCTATTTGTACCTTAGGGACTTTTTTATCGACCCTTATAACCTTACCTACAACAACTCGTCCTTCTTTGAGTACATCTCTTATGTCTTTTACATACCTTGTACTTACTTCACTCCATGGAATAAATGCTTCCTGTGCCTCATATTCAAGAAGGGTAGCATAAGCTCCGTATTCGAAAACTTTATCGATTCTAGCTATAACTAACTCTCCAACTTCAGGTAGACCTTTTTTCCTAAATGGTATAACACTCATATCACGTCAACTTGAGTAAAGATTTCTTCTACTTAATTTTAGACTTACATCTATTTGATTAAGATAATGAAGCTCTAGTCTAGTGTCTTTACAACTTCAGCATTAATGAGTTTTACTTTGCCTCCGGTTGGTTGAACAATTTGAGTTCCACACACGAGACATCTCGAAGGAAATGTTGCGTGATCGAATACCACTTGTTCGTTTCCACATACTGTGCACTTAACTCTAATAAATCTCGATCTAGGTTCTGGTATCAATATTCTTTTCTTTTTAGCCATAACGTTCACCCACCGATTTTATGCTTGTTCAGCTTTCTTAATCCTTATTCCTGCTCTATGGTGTATAAATCCGCATTTTGAGCATTTAAGCTTCAGCACCACCTTTTTGGTTACTTTTGCGAATCTCTTTTGCTCTGGTTTACGTTTTGATCCATATCCTTCTTGTTTTCTTAAATATCTCCTTTGACCTTGGGCTAAGGTTCTACGTTTGCCGTGTTTATATATAGTTATACTATGCTGTGTATGTGAACGACATTTAGGACAATATGTGTTTATAGTCTTTGGTATCTTCAACTATCATCCCTTATGCAATCTTCTACTATGAGTACACTGATTTAGATCGATTTATAAGCCATAATGGTAAAACCAAGTATGTATATAGATAGAATAATATGAAGCTATGTCTAGTTGCTTTCCAACATAGATATCGATAACTTAGCTTTTATTTCCTGATTTGAACAGATATATAAACAGGTTCAACATAACCTAGTGCACTTAGAATTGTTGCTAGACTTATGTGGATAGGTGTTATGAATCCTTTTGCGATAACTATGTCGGATATCGATATAGGTTTCAATATCTTGCATAAAACTTTTTCACCATGTATTATAATTGAATTCTGAACAATGTTCTTTAAATTATTGTAAGTGCTTAAGAATAGATTGTAGAGCTTAGAAAGAACATCATTGCCTGATATTATTTTTCCTTCGATAAACCTTGTTTCTAAAAACTTTAGAACGCTATCTATAACTTCATCTATTAACTTAAGATTTTCATTACATATACTATAGTATATTGGGTCATGTACATTAGATAAACACCATCCATTGAATATTATAACCATATCATTTATCTCTACTAGTGATTTGTACACATTCTCGATATCAACATCTCTAAATAAGATATCCTCAATTAATTTATACAAGATGTTTATATCATGCTTAGACACATTATCACCTAACTACATTAACTATTGATGCTAGACCTTTATATACAAAGTATGATGCATATGGATACTCAAGAGAAGCTTCCTCACCTTTCTTAAAACTGAATTCTTCGTCTATTACCGTTACTCGCGGTATAGAGGTTAGGAATCTTATCTTAAGTTTAACGTCAGAGGCCGATAGGTTATGAGGTGATAGCTCAAAAGCATATACATCTGCGTTGTTAATTTGAATCACTCTCCAACCCGTTTTTCCATTTACACTATTTGAGACTCTAATTAAATGCGTAATATCTATTGTGACCTTAGCATCTATACAGACTGAAATAGCCTTAGCTACATCATTTAAATGTTGTATTAGATATTCATAAACTTTTTGTGCTACTTCAAAATTCAGTACGGATTTGGATCCCATTATGAATTCTCTAATCTCTTCGTCTACATAATTAGCTAGATATCTTGCTATTCGTCTTCTTATACCACCATCAGTAACTCTTGGTGGAAGCACCACGTACTTCTTTGACTTCTTAATTATTTGATCTATGAATGCTTTCAACTGATAATCATCGACTTTTATGTAAGATACTATTTCGCGCCTTTCATCTGGGGACATGTAACTATATGGTTCACCAAGTTCTACAATCACATGGAATCCTCTATGACCCGAAAACGTTGTGATTATCTTAGTAAAGCCTAAATCGTTTTCAAGTATATCGATAAGCTTTGCAACATGTTCTTTAGCTATATTGATACACTCTGGCTCGATATGTTCAAATTTGCTTAGTTCTTCTCCACATTGTGGACACGATTTAACGTCTAACTGTTGAATGTAGAAACCGCATTTCCTACAGAACTTCATCTGAACATACTTACCACTTTCTTGACATTCGGATATTTCATTAGCATCAATATCGAACACTAGATCGCTTCCTAACCACTTTTTTTCATCCATAATAGGATTTGCAGGTTCTCTATAACGAGCTGAAGAATAGTAAAGATGCCTTGGAATAACATCAATTATATGTTTCTTCAGTTCTGAAAGTGATGAGAAAGATAAGTGACGCAGATATGTTTCACTATTGAATGGTTGTAGGGCTATTTCCCTAAGATAGAAATCTTGAGGAAATACTAGATCATTTTTTATATAGAATTCCTTTACAAGATTCGTAATTATACCTAATGTTTTTGTGTCTATGGTTCGTCCCTTATTCTGATCTTGGTGCCACGTAGAGTTTCATTATGGAGCCTGAGATAAGATCTAAATCGAATTCACAAGGCATATCCCTACCTAACTTAATAGTGACGATTTCCGCTATCCTAGATATCGTTGATAATATCGATAAATACTCCATAGAATAAGCATTGATAAATTCTTCGATATCTTGTAGAGATTGATAATCTATTAACGTTCCTGCAGGTATTGTTAACGCTATCTCTGCTTCACCAAGCTCCGACGTAGATATAAGTGATATACCTTCTTTATAGACCTTTATCTTTAGAATTTCACCTACATCCTCTAGAATACTCAAAGATGATGCCAATGTAATTCCTGTAGTCTTTGCCTGGACATCGAATTCCAGTGATAGTTCCGGTATTTCTTCATAACTTCCTGAGAGAAGAGGTAATGTAAAGATCCTCTCTGTATTTCCTCTAGATACGAGACCTATAGTGAGTTTTAGACCGTCACTTGTAATCATTAGTTTATCGCCTCTTCCAGCTCTACGTAAAACCTTCGATACAGGTTCTAATGGTATTATTAGAGTGGACTCTTCATTTACGTTATATTCTTCAAATGCTGAAGAAGGTATAGATAGATCTACAAGCACAACATGACTAGGATCCATAGCTTTAAGACGTGCACCTTCAGAAGGATGGAACCTTATTCCGACCGACTCCACGAATTGTGAAAGCTCTCTTAATATATATCGCCACAGCCTTGCATCAAGGAATACAGTTCTCAAATTCATTAACCTCACCCACACTCTATAGTAGATCTGCACAGTACTAATACTATTTATAGTATTATGGTTATAAATTACCATCTAGATTTCAGTACAATTAACAGATTTAGTAGAGCTAAGCATGGTCTGTTCAACATTATCTGGATTCTTCAATAAAATGTTACACCTATATAGACTACAGTTTTGAATGTCTTCGCATACACATTTAACACTAATAAGATCTACTCCGCTAATCAGCCTCACCATATCGTCTCTAGTGATGATGCCTAAACATTCAATTACTTTATCTCGAAGCATTCTTATCTCTATAACTTTCCTATCTTCATCTACATTCATAATAACGTTACTTCCTTCACTAATATCCAGAATGAGTCTTGCATACGATGGTATAGTTATTCTTCCTTTGCCATCAATCTTAACTACTTCAATATACATGTCTATATCCTCAGATCCTACAACTTAGTTACCTACTTACCTGTCATTAATTCAACCTCTTGGGGCTATCCATGCAGTAATCTTTCCTCCACCAGCAACATTTAATGAAATCTTCAGAGGCTTCTCAGGACCAAAAGCTATTGTACAGTCATCAGCTAAATCCAGTAACTTTGACAATGATTTAAGATGCTCTACACCATACTTTACTATGACACTCCCTATAGATGATTCCAAATACGTTAATGGTTGAAACTGCCTTAATACTGTAGTGTATTCCGCTAGCTCACCGTGTCCCGACACCTTTAAAGCGTTCATATCTGACGAATACACAAACATTATCTCATCTCCAACTAACACTACATCCTTTATGACCTCCACCAGTTCTGATGTGGGTAACGATGCCTGGACTTCGTAAGATATATTAATTTCGCCTAATCTTTCGAAACCTATTTCTGATAGCGATACTGCATGCTCTCTCTCAATACCCGACCTTACATTTAGTATCTTAATCTTGAGTTCTCTAGAACCTTCAAGATACTCAAATACAACTCTATCCCGTTTTGATGCTCTTCTAAATGCTTTAATATATTCATCTCTATCAGCTACTATACTAACATTACCTGTAACAGTATATTCCTCAAAAGCTGTTGAAGGAAGCTCGAAAACAACCATTGTGACTTTATCTGGACTTAATGCCTCTATAATAAAACCCTCTAAACTAAAGAACATAGGCACTTGATCAACTACTCCTTTAAGCGCTACCATAATCTTTTTAAATACTACTCCACTTGGATAAACTGCTTTCACACTCATTGGGACACCACTACTTCTCTTTTTTTACAAACTTTAAAATTGTTACAATTTATTAAGTATATCATAAATCATTTGAGTGAAGATTCATGACTAAAAAAGTTAAAGTATATAAAACTATCGGTGACTACGTGGCATTAGTAATGTTTGCTGAAGATGTTGTTGAAATCCTCAATATATTGCAGAGAAGCTTGAATAAAGGTGAGGAAGATGTTGAAGATGCCATACGTATGATTAATTATTTTGATACATTCTATAACATCATGAAGAAGAAATTTAAGGAATACCTAACACCTAAAAAGAATGTAAGTGATATTATCAGAAAGAGGGTTCTTATAGACAAAATAAAATTGATTAAGATAGATGAAACAAGAATGGTTGAGGTTATTTTAGATAGATCTATATCGCTAGATGAAGTTTTAGAAATACTTGTTAGTAATAATATAGAAGTAGAAAAAGCTTAAGATTTTCTTTTACGCGATCTCTTTGATACCTTTTTTGTTGTCTCTTGCAATGATTTGGATGATGGAAACGAATCTAGGGCTTCATTAATAGTTATTCTATTCTGTAAAAGTCCATTCCATATTTCAGCTCTAGTTAGAAATAACTCGATCTCTGATACACTTATGTTTCCTATATCGATCTCCTCCTCTCCTAGGTAGTCTGCCTCTTCTCTTCTACTTTCTTCTTCGATTACCTCACTTGTAACCTCCTCATCAAACATGATTTCCACCAATTCACAAATTGCTCTAAATACGTGATTATAACGCTTGATAACATAAGACAAAATAGCAAACTTTTATATCTTTCGTTCTTAGCACACCTTAACGACTTTCTAGCCCAACCTTTTTAGAGTGTGACTGTTTTCACATTCTTTAGTGTACCGTGGAATGAGTATTCCAAAAGGTGGTATTGCAGACAATAGTATTTCAATGCCATAGTTTTTTGATATGCAACTTAATCGATAACATATTACCATAAGAGTTATGTAGATCGCTACTGTAGCAATGTTTACAGGTATTATGTAAGAGTACAGTATGTGAATACCTAGGCAAATCCCTGAAATAAATATGATTAATCCACGAGATTTAGGTTCTGAATCACATTCTCTACTTAACGATAAGCATATTTGGTTATCATTACTTGAGACACATTTGTCTGCAATCTTCAGCAGCGCATAGGATATCACAATGTGTATAAACACCACCTCTATACACCATAAATAAGGTATCAATAAAACGGATTCAAACAGCAATACTGATCTTGTATTTAGTATAGATATTCGAAGTGTTTCGACAAATATTAAGATAAACAGTAAAACTGTACACTTAATATTCATTGATAAGGACATCAATATATTGATAACTCTACTCCAGATACCCATTTTGAAGAATATATCTAGCGTAGTGTTAACGTAACCATTAACAATGTGGGAGAAGATACAGAGTAAACAAGGACCATATATAGCTGGATAGAGGAACAGAAAGCTATATTTAGCTTTTTCAAGGATCATATATTTGAACCCCAGGTCATCTCTATATAATGGTCACAAATACTATAAAATCATTCTGTACCTTAATAATCCGTACGGAAGATAATAAGGAAATTAGCTTATTATCTGTATATCATATCGTGTAAAGTAGGTAAATACAAATACATTAGCTACGATGTTTACACCATTTAAGTATAAGAGATGATAGAATATGATGGAAGTTCTGGGAGAAGATGGTATTAAACGATTGTTAAATATTGTGGGATTCGATTCTCCAACTCTTGTTCAAAAAATTGCGATACCGAGGATACTAGGTCACGATCTAGATGTAATAATAGTTGCTCCTACAGGTAGTGGTAAGACTGAAGCTGCTTTTTTGCCCCTTATGTATAAGTTAACATTAAAAGGTATGAATGATAGTAGTGGTATTAAAGTACTTTACATAACTCCTTTGAGAGCTCTAAATAGAGATATATATCGTAGAATTGAACGGATTGCATCGATTTTTAAGCTAAATGTAGGTATATGGCACGGTGATACTTCTCCAAGTGCTAGAAAAAGAGTTCTAAAGAATCCACCTAGTATATTGATTACTACTCCAGAAAGTCTCCAAATATTGTTAATTAAGGATAGAATAAGAGATAACTTCCGCAGACTGTATGCCGTTGTAGTAGACGAAGCTCAAGATATTTTACCGAACAAACGAGGAGCAGAACTTGCTGTAGCTCTTGAGAGACTCGATGAAATTGTCGGTAGACATGTGAGAAGATTGCTCATTTCTTCTCCATTAGGGAATGTGGATTCCATTGCTCATTACTTTTTCTCGGGCAGAAGATACGATATAGTGTACGTTAAAGGTGCTAAGAAATATGATATAGAGGTGATGGTTTCAGATAATTCATACAGTGATGGTGTATTTGATACTGATAATGTTGTATCATTCTTATGTAACAAAATCTTAGGTACTGAAGTCCCTGGACAAGTGCTTTTGTTTGCTAACACACGTGTCATGGCAGAAGAACTTGGTTATAGCCTATCTAAGTGTTTAGGTAAGAATGATATAGCCTTGCATCATAGTTCCTTATCTAGAGATATAAGAGAATTGGTTGAAGGGATGTTCAAAAGAGGAAACCTACATGTCGTCGTTGCTACCTCTAGTCTCGAATTAGGTATAGATGTAGGTGGTGTAGATATGGTTATACAGTACATGTCTCCTAGACAAGCATTAAAACTTATTCAAAGAGTTGGTAGATCTGGACATCGAGAACAAGCTATATCTAGAGGAATTATAGTGGTTCCACCACTTGTGACAGAGCTAATGGAATCCTTAATTATATCTCGTAGAGCCATGAGAGGTTTCCTAGAACGTTTAAACTATCACTTGGCACCACTTGACGTACTTGCTCATCAAATAGTAGGTATAATTCTAGAGAGAAGACATGCTAATATAGAGGAGATATGGAGAATAATTACAAAAGCTATGCCGTTCAACTCTATGACGTTATCACAGTTTGAAGCTGTAATAGATTTCCTCAACACAATTGGTATGATCAAGTGTAAAAGTAGAGAATGTGCATACACTAAGAGGGGACTTATATATTATGTATCAACAAACATGATTCCCGACACTAATCATTACGAAGCTAAATCTCTCCTAGATAGAAAAACTATGGGATTACTTGATGAAGAATTTGCATTAACGTGTAATGAAGATGATGTTATTGTTTTGGCGGGTAGGTTATGGAAGATAGTCAGAGTTGATACCGAGAAGAGAGAGGTGGTAGTTTTACCCATAGAATCATCTGATAAAGAGGTTCTACCTAAATGGATTGGCGAAACTATACCGGTTCATAGAAATGTTGCACGTGAAGTATGTGCCTTTGCCAGAAGATTCTGTACCTGTGATACCGATATTTGTGTAGATAAGTTAATGGATGAGTATAAAGCCAATGAGGTCATAAGAGAATTCTTTAAAAAGAATAGAGAAAAGATTTGCCGAATATACCCTAGGGATGACGCTATTATTGTAGAATTATTTCGTGTACAAAAAGAGAATACGTCATTACTTGCCTTCTATACATGCCTAGGTACGAAAGCCTCAGAAGCTTTTTCCCTATTGATAGAGTATCTAATAAAATATGAATTAGGTGTATCAGTAGCATATAAATCGCATCAGTTAGGTACGGTTCTCCTCATCAATAGTCTACTTGGCAAGGACGACTTAATCAAGATTTTTAAGAGGCTTCATCAAATAGCTAGAGCCCCTGATGAAGTAACAGAAATTATTAAGAACGTAGTTAAGAGCAGTTCTTTGTTTAAATGGAGGCTAGTAAATGTCGCTAAGAAACTAGGCATCATAGGTAAGGAAGTTGAAGCAACTAACGTGAAAAGAATTATTGAAGGTTTATCTAACATTGATATTGTTGTTTCAGAGGCTTTAAGAGAACTTTATGTAGAGAAAATCGATATAGATGAGCTTTTAAGATTTCTTCAAAATTTTGTTAATGGTAAAATCAAAGTCAAAATAATAGTCTCTTCAAAGGCATCACCATTTATTGAGGAAATTACTGCATTAGGCGTATTCAGAACCTTAGTCAAATATTCAATACTTCCTCGCGAAACTATAATCGAAATCGTCAAGAGAAGGCTCCTTGAAACCGAAATCAAATTGTTTTGCACCTCTTGCTACAATACATGGAATATAAACTTGAAAGAGAAGCTAAATTCGTGTAATTCGTTATTCTCTTGCTCTATAGTATGTCCCTACTGTGGATCCATGGCTATAACATTAGTTAATCAAGCTGATGAAACACGCTTACTCAAGAGAGTGTTTGAAAAACTTAAGAGAAGTAGCCACGAAAATATTAAGTTTCTACAAATCGAAAAAGAAGCTTTAGATAGACATCGGAAACTAGTAGATTTCATTATGAACCATGGAGTGGCAGGAATTATAGCTCTTCGAGGTATTGGTATAGGTACTGAGACCGCAAAACGTATTATAGCTAAGTCTTCAGATCTTAATACACTAATAATGAATATCATAGATCAGGAAAAGACATTCTTAAGGACTGCAAGATATTGGAGAAATACAGAATAATTATTAACATCATCACAATTCCTTATAGCATCCATCAAACTATAGCACAGCTACACTTTATATACTGAATCAGTATTGTGGGAGACAATGGATATAGTGGAACTAATTAGAGACCTAATAGGAAAAATAGTTGTAATTTCGTGGATGTTATTCCTATTAACGTGGATAATTGGATGGGCTATCAAGGGATCCCCCATACCTTCAGGCAAAATTAGAAGAGTAGGACAAGGTTTAATAGAAGACGCTATTTGGGGCGCCTTTTGGGTTGCTATTGGGACCTCTATCTTTTGGTTAATATCGTACATATCTTCAGCCATCGGAAATGTACTGCCAAAAGCCCCTGTACCTGAACTACCTTAACATCAATAGGTGTTATAATGCATCTACTTCTAACATCATTTTATTTATCAATTCTTACATTCTATCTAGGTGTTCTCATTTATGCTTTACCTATACCCATAACTGGGCTCAAGAGATGGGGCCCTAGATTGATAAATGATGCATTCTTTGTAGCCATTCTTTCTACAACCATAGATAGTATCATAAGTTTTGCTGACTACTTAAGACATACGCTAGGAGGTAATTGGACATATTATATACATACAGTTAGAGGTCTGATAATGTATAGAACAACCCTCATAACTGTTTTAAGTATATTGAAAGACTATATATTGAAAGTTATTCCGGGTCTATCTAGACTTCTGTCGATAGGTATAAACATCATTACGGCATCACTATATGCGTTACTGCTCATGTACTTCCTCGCCTTACTGGTTTATCATAATATTGGGGTACTTTCATCGTTAGGTATAACATTAATGGCTATACCATTCAGAATAGCTAGAAGTGCAGGTGCATTCCTTCTATCATTTACACTTGTGCTTTATTTAGCTTTACCCTTGTATCCGAATTTCGTATCAATTCTGTCTACACCGGTTTCACATTCATTTCTAGATGTCACCATAATATACGGTAATGTTGTTACTGATCTAGGCTATAGAGTTCTAGAAGGGTATGTGGGTCTTGAAGTAGAGGATAAATATGTGGGTCCAGCAAAACTTGCACCTAATGGACATATGCTTCTAATAGTCAGTAAAAAGTACTTAGAAAAACCATCAACATTATATTTTGATGCATCTAGTCATAGATTCTATACGAACTTAACAAACGTCATTCTATCAAATCTATGTTTAGATCGGTCTACATTAAGTATGTGCAGAATAGATGTATCAATTAGAGGATTACTCTACTATAGAAAAGGCATGACTATACATGCGGCGCCTCAACCACATTTCCTAGAGATATCAGAAATAGAAAGTAACTCCATCTCTTTTAAGGTTGAGCTTCCATCACATGGAAGTCTCTATCTCTCTATAGTAGATCAATACAAAATAGATCTAGTATCTATAAACAATACAATAAGTATAGATGATTTAACAAAATACAAAGCATATAGTTGGATATGGTACAATGTTCCAGGAAATACATACGTAATTCCACTATCGCCAGGGATCCACACCATATATTTAAGGTTTGAGGTACGTTCTTTAGAGGAACTAGAACCATCTACAGAACATTTGTATCCTATCAATATATATGAACTACATCCAAATACCGTAGGCGATATTATGGATATACTTACTTACACCTCATATGTAGAAATCATTTCATCTCTATTATATATCTCGTTACTCATGTCAGCATCTTATGGTTTATCGAAACTATTAGGTGGTGTTACAAAACTCAGGTTGATACCATGATATTAAACGAACTTCGCAACAAAATAATTCTATTTAACTTAGTAATGGTGATTTTATTCGCTATAATTATGATTAAACATAACGAAGGTTTCAATCTAGTTAATCTTCTTCTACTATTAGGAGTATCAATATCATCTTACGTACTTTTAGAAAAATATAGAAGATGATGATTCGATCTTTTCGTAATGAAGAATGTGCTTCTTAACCATGAACACTTAATAACTAATTTAATTTAAGATCTATGTAACGCATAATCGAACTAAAATCTGTAAATCCCCGTATGCACTTGTACTTAAATTAGAGTTGATGAATCTACCCGAAATCTGATAGGTGATGAATTTGCCAAGTTCTGAAACGTATTAGCTGATAACTGAAACAGTTATTATTCTTAGTATATAATAGTGCTACTTGCTGATCGTCAGACAACAAGGTGCATCATCTATGTCTACTCAAAATGTTAAGAATGTTAAGAAAGAGAAATATATCAACATATTTGTTTTACTTAAAGAGAGTGAACGTCTTAATGACTTGGTTAGGCTCATAGATAGTTTTTGTATACCTGAGTTATGTAAATACGATATAAAGAAGAGCTTTATAGACAACTTCATCTACATAAAGATATATAACGGTGATATACCATTGAAAGACTTCAAGCAAGATGTAGAGAAAGCTCTAGAGAGACTTAAGGACTATATATCATGGATGAAAGTAGAGGTCATTGAAGTCAGATAAGCTCTCTGCAGATTCTGTTTCATTACAAGAAAGATTGATGTTCATTTAATCCTTAGTAATTCCATAGAAATCCGTAAATCCTCTATATTCAACTACATATCTTGTGCTATCCTTTAGACAATTAAAGTACTAGACCTTAATTCCATAAAGCATACAATAATGTCTCAGGTTCACATCATTCTCTATACTAAATCGTATATATGATATTACTCTGAATACAATGATAACGAAAGAAACTGTATAGATCGACATGAAAACCCTATGGATATGAATACCTATTATCTAACATTAGGGTAGCAATTATACTCAATATTCCTCTAATTCATAGTTTCGTAAGACAATCCTTTTTTCTACACGCTTAGGCCTTAATGATGATGCTATAAAGTTGAATGCTTTTTCTGGATCTGTATGAGTACCACAACTATATACATCAACCGTGGCAAACGAGTATTCAGGCCAAGTATGTATAGATATGTGACTCTCCAACACAATACCAAACACGCTAACGCCAAACCCTATTTTCCAGGATTTTATATCAAGTAATGTCATGTTACCAACAATTGCTGCTTCTCTCACTAGATTTACGAGATACAATACATCATTTAGCTTATCTTCTTCACATTCATAGAGATCTCCTACAATATGTTTCCCATATACTAACACCTTTTTTTCTAGTAATGAGGCCTCCATTTTAGTTCCAGAGAGATTTGGTTATGTACTATTTATAAATATTTCTATAATTAATTAATTGACTAGACTAAAAAACCCTATATAAACCTACTAAACAGTTATGTGAGTGAAAAATCCTCTACCTTAAAAATCGTCATTCATATCTACACACTAGCGCATTGTGTTTAACAACTATTTATCGATTTTGATTGAGATTTAATAATTAGTTACTGTGTATTAAGTATTTTGATTAGGAAGGTTTGAATACACTATGAGTAAATACGAACTAATAGATAAGATATCTAAGTATCTTAGCAAAGACATTCTACAAATTGTCCAAGGTCTTGAAGAAGACGAGAAAAAAGTACTCGACTACTTTCTCCAAAATGTATCCGTAGGTACTATTATCTCTATAAGAGAGCTGAAGGCTCTGTATAAAGTAGACGATCCTAGATCAGTGATAAGGAAGCTTATAGATAAAGGTCTTATTGAACAAGGTTATGGATGTTATAATTTATCTAAACCATTGCGTGAAGCATTATTTATGCTTATTGTTTCACCGAGTAAAAAAGCTTAAAAGTATTAAGGTGTAGCAACATCTATCTAACAAATTATAGAGTTATTATATAATCTAATTTAGAGAAATCGCGTCGCATATGGATTACTGATAGAATCACTGAAACATTCTCGATATCGATCTAATGATGTTATTTAATTCATCCATAACACATCTATCGATACATTCTCCATAGCATTTTCTGATCCTCTTGCCATTACCATCTCTACAATTGAGATCACATTCCTTTTCGCATGCCTCGGAATCTATTCCAAGTATCGTATATCCGTTTAGTCTACGTATATGGAATAACTGCAATAGCCCAGAATTTTTTAACATATCTACTATATCTATGTTTTTAGAATCCAAGATAACAAATCCAAAGAGTTTTAATGTGTTCAAAAATCTGGTTAGTTTGTTCATAAATTTCACACCATGTACTATATGAGTTAAATTAGTGTGGACACCTTAAGCCTTCATGCTGTTTCATCTAGGTTCATAGATTAAATCCATACAGCATCAGTAATGACCTTGTAATCTAGACCACATAGTTACCGACATGATTTAATTTAGATCTTCGTGTTTATAGTTCTATAACTAATGTTATCCATGGATGTTCTATACGTGTTATCAATGTTCATATATTCAATGATTTCGCTATATTGCTATCAGATTCCACCCTCAAGATCGAACCTACTTGCACAATCCTTATGTCACTTGTTTCAACATTAATACACATCATTTGCGTAGCTATATCTTTCATAGGTATCCTTGTAATTCCTTCTATGTTAATTAATTCAATTCCACAGTACTTTTTGTCATGTGTGTTTCTTCCTTCATGATTATATATCTTTATATGAGCACACCTAGATTTATAATCAATACATATCTGAGTAGTGACCTCTATATCCATATCTATTACCGTGATATGATGATTTATGCTTATCTATTGAACTGATCTTGATTGTAGTCTAAACATGAACTACGCTAACAATATATAAGCGTTACAGTAGTAGTTAATAAAACTAGATCATAGGGAATATATAGGGTGTAAGCCAAATGACTCAAATCAAGCTAGAGGTAGTAGATGTTCCTATACCTTCTGGATGTAATGTGATTATAGGACAGAGCCACTTTATAAAGACTGTCGAAGATATCTACGAAGTTCTTGTAACATCTGTTCCTAACATGAGGTTTGGATTAGCTTTTAATGAAGCTAGTGGTAAGAGATTGGTGAGATATGAAGGTAATGAAGAAGAACTTGTTAAGCTTGCAATAGATGTAGCTAAGAAAATTGGTGCAGGACATGTATTTGTGCTCTACATAAAAAATGCGTGGCCTATAAATATATTGAATGCTCTTAAGAATGTGCAAGAGGTTGTGAGAATTTATGTTGCTACAGCTAATTCTCTTCAAGTAATTGTGGCTGAAACGAATCAAGGTAGAGGCATCATAGGTGTAGTAGATGGACATCCACCTTTAGGTATCGAAAATGAGGAAGATAAAAAAGAGCGATATCAATTCTTAAGAAAGATAGGGTACAAAAAATGAGTAAAAATAACAATGATACAATAGTAATCGAGTACTATAAGCCCTACGATATAGAGATACCGGATGTGTGTATTATAACACTATACAGAAGAGATAACGTAGAAACTGTAGTGCAGTCTAAGGACTTCATATCAAGTTTAGTAAGTGACGAAGATCTATTCCTATCATGGCTTACAAGCTTAAGTTCATCAAAACATTATCCCTTAGCAAGAGCTATTGTTAAGGTTAATGGTATTGGTTATGAAGCTATGTATACATCAATTAGATCTGATAATGTTCTGAATTTTCCATATATATCAAGAGTGAAACGCATACACCTATTTACACAACTGAAACCTCAAGAATTTCAATTAGAAATAGGTGAGATAATACTAAAACCTAATCAAAACAGTACATCTATTCTCTCACACGATCTTTCACATGATGAACTCTACATGTTCTATAGCCCAATAAGAATATTAAATCAATCAAAAGTAGCTGCATTAGCTATAGAGGTTGATGAAGGTATTTTCTATGTTAAAGTAGAAGAACTTATATCAAAAAGCATACCATCAAGAAGTAGAAGGAGGTCTACTAAAAGTAGTAAAAAAAGGAAGAGGAAAAGAAGGAAAAAGAAAAAGATACGTAGAGTGAAACGCTCTTCAACTTAAAATACAAGCTAGAACGGCTTTAGCCGTATGTAATCGATTCTCTGCCTGTAACCATACTACAGAATTCTTTGACTCTATAACATCATCAGTAACTTCTTCACCTCTATGTGCTGGTAAACAATGCATAAATATGTAATCTTTTTTAGCATGAGAAACAAGTTGTGTATTAACTTGATAAGGTTTTAGATCTTTAATTCTTTTGTCACGTTCTGATTCTTGACCCATACTAATCCACACATCAGTATATATGACATCAGCATCTTTTACCGCCTCTATAGGATCTCTAACTATATTTATTTCGGCACCTGTTTCAGTAGCTATTTCATAAGCCATACTCAATATTTCGCTACGTGGTTCATAACCTTTAGGAGAAGCTATATACAGTTTTCCACCGAGCATTGCTATAGCTAGCATAAAGCTGTGAAGAACGTTATCACTTCCATCTCCTATAAACACTATCTTGAGGTCTACTATCTTTCCTTTAGTTTCAATAATAGTCATTACATCAGCTATCGCTTGAAGAGGATGCTCAATATTGCTTAACGCATTTATTACCGGTTTACTAGAATATTCCGCTAGTTCAACTAGATTTTCATGTTTATAGACCCTAGCCACTATACCATCTACATAACGCTCTAAAACTCTAGCAGTATCTTTTATAGGTTCTCCTCTAGCTAGTTGAAGTTCTTGAGATGATAGATATAGAGATGTACCTCCAAGTTGATGCATAGCAACCTGCAAACTTACACGCGTACGCGTACTATGTTTCTCGAATATCAGTGCTAGTACTTTTCCAGATAGTATAGGGATTATTGCTTCACCTTTGTAGAACCTGTCCTTCAACTCGAAGCTGAGATTTACCAATTTTTCTAACTCTACTTTAGAACAATCTGCTATAGATAGAAGATCTCTACCCCTCAAACTATCAACAATGTTCATGATGTTTCACCAAATAGCATATTGATCCTTCTGGATACACAATATTTATACTTTATCACAAAGGCTTTCTACAATGCATATCAACTGTCCACGTTCTACTGAATACTGAGCATTTATCTCGCTCTATTAATCCATGAGTTTTTATCTTGAAGCTTTTAGTTACAATTTAAAATTAATAATGTGATTAACAGGCTTGAGTAACCATTATATCATAGAATGTTTTTAAATACTTGAACTGTTGTAGGATTGCGCTTGACTCATGAACAGTTATAACCTTGAGGATCAATCTTCTCAGTATATAGTGATTATTGCACATATTAAGTAAGGTCGTAGGTAATACTCTCATGACATCTCGGTATAAGACACACAGATGTGTAGATGTAACTAAAGAACTAGTAGGAAAGGAGATAATCTTAGCTGGATGGGTTCACCAGATTAGAGATTTGGGGGGCAAAAAGTTTATTGTACTTAGAGATGGTAGTGGCTATATACAGATAACTATATCGAAAGATTCAGTATCTAGTGATATCCTTGCATCAATACAAGATCTCACTTTTGAAACTGTGCTACAGGTGAAAGGTACCGTTAAAGAAGATCCTAGGGCTCCTAGAGGTGTAGAGGTAGTACCTATACAAATAAACATACTGAACAAAGCTATATCCCCTCTACCTCTAGATGTAAGTGGTAAGGTTAAAGCAGATCTAGACACTAGGCTAAGGGAACGTGTACTAGATCTCAGAAGAGCTGAGATGCGTGCAATAGTAATGATAATGAATACCGCTATCAGAACTATACGTAACGTACTAATATCTAAAGGTTTCGTAGAAGTATTTACACCGAAAATTATAGCTACAGCTACAGAAGGAGGTGCAAATCTGTTTCCAGTCATATACTTTGGGAAAGAAGCTTTTCTAGCTCAAAGTCCACAACTATATAAGGAACTACTGGCAGCATCACTTGAACGCGTATTCGAAATAGGGCATGCATGGAGGGCTGAAGAAAGTGATACACCATATCATTTATCAGAGTTCATAAGTGTTGATATAGAGGCAGCTTTTCTCGATTATAGAGATGTTATGTCAATACTTGAAGAATTAGTTTACACAGTATTCAAATCCGTTGAAAAAGAAAATGCAGAAGATTTGAAGATCCTTAGGCATAGCTTGCCTGAAGTATCTATTCCTTTCCCTAGAATACCCTACACAGAAGCTCTCGATATATTGAGAAGAAAAGGACTGGATATAAAGTTTGGCGACGATCTAGGAACTCCCGAACTAAGGATCCTGTCATCAGAAATAGCGTCTCCACTATACTTTGTAATAGAGTTTCCGACAAAAACAAGGGCATTCTATACCAAACCAAAAGATAGTGCTCCAGAATTGAGCGAAAGCTTTGACCTCATATGGCAACATCTAGAGCTTGCCTCCGGTAGTTCCAGAATCCATGTTAGAGAAATGCTTATAGAAGCTCTAAAAAGTAGGGGACTCAATCCCGATAACTTCCAGTACTTCATAAAGTGGTTTGACTATGGAATGCCTCCTCATGCCGGTTGGGGACTTGGATTAGCAAGATTCTTATTGTTACTTACAGGTAGAACCAATGTTAAAGAAGTAACGTTATTCCCGAGAGATAAGAAGAGATTATCTCCGTAGTACAACAATTTATGTAACTAGTAGAGGATTCGACCTAACTATTTCACGTATAAAAATCGAAGCATAACTTCCTCTATCTAGTATGAAACTAATTTTTATCTCATTTCTTTCAGAATCTACACAAATATCTCTAGCATACGCTATGCTTTCTCTAAAATCTCCTCTAGACTCTATTCCTAGCTCCTTCAATATAAAGTCCTTAGGTTCTATGCCCTCGACATCAAGAACTTCTTCAGCCACCTCCTTGATGCCTGGCTGCTGAATGTTAATCCTACTCCCAACTATAGGCATATATCTATAGGTACTATTCATAACACTTAATGTGTTTTCTATACTTCTATTACTTAACATCTCTATCCATAGCTTCGATAGTACCACATTGAATAGGTATGACTGATATGCCTCAATAAACAATCTGAGGTAGTCCCTAGGTATTGCCTTCTTTATGAATGTTAAAGGATCTTCATATCTGTACCGAAGATTACAGAAAGTATATCCTCTTTTGTTGGCAACTAGATATTGTGTAGAAAATGAATATTTACACAGTATCTCAATAAATAAATCCCAATTCTTTTTAACCAAAAGTTTGCCTAACATATGTGTTATAGGTCTTCTTGATCCGAACCGTTGGTAACCGAAGAAATTTAGAAACCTTCCCCCGTATTTCTTCACAACATCTAGTCTATCCATAATTACATTTACATTATCTGGATCCACTGACAACTTTATCATAAACTTGTTACCATTGTGTATAACTTCAGTATCGCATTGCCATAGAAATGCCTCGATATACCTTTCTTTCATTTCTAATCTCAGCTCTTTGACAGGAGCTCTACATCCATACAGTATCACAATTTGGTGTGCTACAGCTTCAGTATCTTTCAAACCTAGTATTTCAGAAGATCTGCATCTGAGTCTCTTCTTAAGTAATCTACATAGTGTATAGCTATCCACATTGATTTTCTTCACCACATATATGTATTTATTGTGACATAAATCAACAGATCCGTAATCTCTACTTAGAACATCTAGACCAATCCCATTAACTATCTCATACACCATAAATCCATATGATCTAGGTATCGAAACCTCTATTTCCATATCACTAGCTTCGGGATACGTATATGTGTACATACCTAAAGCTATATCAAGAAAGTGCTTCGACACAAGATGCTTAATCATGTGAATCTCCATTAAAGTAGAGGTAGAGATCCTGTAACTCTATCAATAGATTCTGAAGAAGCTGGACCTACACCGAGAGCTGTGACCGTTCCTGGTGGAAGTTCTGTCAATCCCGCATCAGCTATTAAAGCAGTTACAATACCGTGTTCTTCAGCAAGCTTTTTTATCTTAAGCAATTCATCAATAGAGTTAACCTTTACCACAATCTTCTTCTGGCCTTGTGATCTCCATAATTCAACATTTCTACGACATCGAATATCCTCAATACATTTAACAACAGCTTCTACAGCTGCATGTGCAACCTGTACTGCTAGCTTCCCTTTACTCATCTTTATATCGGTTCTCACAACAATTACTTGCTTAAATTCTCTATCTACACAACACATTTTGAGCACCCACAACAAAATAGAGGTATAAGTTCAATATTACCTCTAGTCGCCTCTGAAATATAGGGTCTCTTCAGTGAGATAGCGAAATATTACTACATAATTGGTAATCCTATTCTTTTTCGATAAGCTTTTCTAAGAGTCTATCTACCTCTATCTCCTCTTGACTCCACCTTTCCATATCCTTAACTGTTACCACATTTCTCTCAATTTCCCTCTTACCGATAATTATGACATGTTTAAATGAATATTTTGAAGCGTATTCTAACCATCTACTCAGCTTACTGACTGATGAAGACACCTCTAACTGAACAGTAAATCCTTTATTTCTAAGCTCTTTTGCAATACGATATATTTTTGCAAATGCTTTCATGTCATCTACAAGCAGTATAAGGAGAACTCGTTTGCCATGTAGTGGCACACTCTTTATCCCTCTGCTCATTAACGCCAACATAGTTCTTTCAACACCTATAGCAAAACCTGTTGTCGAGAGATTTTCACCACCATAGATTGTTGTCAAGTTGTTGTATCTACCTCCACCAGCTATACTTATACTCATTGATGGTACTACAACCTCGAATATAATGTCTGTATAGTATGCTATACCTCTAGCAAACAATGGTTCTACAATAACATCAGCACCTATACCTCTAACCATCTCGATGTATCTTTCTAGTAGTTCAACATGTCTCATGATCCTGCTGTTGTCTTTAGTGTTGCTCAATACTTCCCTTAATACATTCATAGCATCTTGCGATTCGCTCTTAGGTTTTGCCAGAATTTCTAATATTTTGGCTTCTTCATATGATCCTTTCGCAATGAACAGCTCTATTGCCTTATCATATACACCTTTATCCAGATAGTGAAGAAATCTATCTACATCACTATCCTCTATACCAGCTCTATTAGCTAATTCCCTGAATATACCCACATTATTAACCTTATACTTTCTGTCTCTGAGATCTATAGCGTCATAGAACTCCTCTAGGAGTTCGATAAGTTCTACATCATAATATACTTCATCTCCCCCTAAGATCTCTACACCTGCTTGAGTAAACTCTCTGTATCTACCGAACTGAGGTTCATCATATCTAAACACATTACCTATGTAGTAGATCCTTATGGGCTTTGACCAATGTCTCAATTCCTTTAAGTAAACCCTAACTATACTTGGGGTTATTTCTGGTCTAAGAGCTACTTCTCTTCCAGCCTTATCTTTGAATACAAACATTGATTCCCTTATCTCTTCACCAGATTTAAGCGCAAAAATTTGGAAACTCTCTACAGTAGGCGTTCTTACCTCTATATAACCAAAACGCTTAACTACTTCTGCAAAAGTCTGGCATACCCATGTCAAGAGCTCGCTCTCAGGTGGTATATAGTCTCTGAATCCGCGTACAGGTTCATAAGATATGTGCATAACTTCACCTCCTCTCTATTCTAGGAAAGTCTGTTTTATTAACTTCATAATATGTAACTTCACCATTAATATCAACTACAGCTACAACTAATCTGTAGCCCTGCTTAATAGCTCTATCAACAATTTTGTAAAGTTCTTCTGCAACTATGTATGAATCTTCATCAAGTACGTATATCTTGATCTTCTCATCAATAATCACAAGCTCGTTGTGGATCTCTCCAACACCGACCTTCCTTCCTCTCTTAACAAGGTCATAAAGTACTATGAACATAGAGAATGTATTAGCATTCTTTAATGATTTTACCAAGTCTCTAAACCCTATTCTCTCCCCTTTCTCATTAACTATCTCAGCAACACCTGTATACACTAGATACAAAAGAATGGGTAACGGAACCTCTTTCTCTTCTGATAATCCGAATCTCTCTTTAAGGTCAGATGATGCTCTAACTAGATATGCTTTACCCTCTACATATTTCACAAATGTGTTTACAACCATCTATATACCACAATGTGTGCATACTGTGATTAACAGGATATTAATTTATATCGAATTCTTCACATAGATGTTTAGGTAGAACAACCATGCATGTACCTTATCCAATAAAGGTAAAAGCTCTTGAATGGGTTAATGGGAAAGTTAGATGGCTAAATACGAAACTTTTACCAGAGATAGAAATATATGAAGAGAGTAATGATTACGAGAGAGTCGCAAGAGCTATAGAGGATATGGAGATAAGAGGAGCACCGGCAATAGGTGTAGCAGCAGCTTTAGCTGTAGCTTCTACGGCTTACAATACATCTACAGATAGTGTTGAAGATCTACAAAAGAGGTTGCTTAAGGCTATAGATAGGCTTAGAAAGACTAGACCAACTGCATATAATCTCTTTTGGTCATTAAATCAACTTGAAGAGATAGTAAACAGATTCTATACGAATGCTGAAGCACTTAGAAAAGCTGTTGTAGATAAAGCTCTAGAGCTATATGAAACAGATATAAAGGTTAATACAATTATAGGTGAGTATGGAGAGAAACTAATAGAAGATGGAGATACTATTCTAACTCACTGTAATGCAGGTGCTCTAGCTACTGTGGCTATGGGTACAGCTCTAGCTATTATAAGGATTGCATGGTATAAAGGTAAGAAGATAAAGGTTATAGCAACAGAGACAAGACCTGTACTTCAGGGAGCTCGATTAACTGTTTGGGAACTCATAAAGGAAGGTATACCTGTAACTCTTGTAACAGATAACATGGTTGGCTACATAATGTATAGAGGATTAGTGGATAAGGTCATAGTTGGTGCAGATAGAATTCTTCCTGATGGACACGTAATTAACAAAATAGGTACCTATACTGTAGCCATAGTCGCTAAGAAACATAACGTACCTTTCTACGTAGCTGCACCAACTTCAACAATAGATTCTTACGCTAAACTAAGTGATGTAGTTATAGAAGAACGTAACCCTGATGAAGTTAGGAAAATAATGAACAAACTAATAATAACAGTAGAAAATGTTCCTGTGTATAATCCTTCATTCGATATAACACCACCTGAACTAGTTACAGCCATTGTAACAGAAAAAGGTATTATAACGCCCCCATATATAGAAAACATCAGGAAACTGTTACAGGATTAACCTATATAGGTTCCTTTCAATAGGACTCTATATAGCATAATGTTGTACAAAATATAGAATACAATATTGTAACAGTTACAATATTATCTATGTTTTAGCATCGATATTATTTCTACAGCTTTTCGAAGATCTTTTTCTACAATAGTGCCTGTGACAATAATATCGGCACCTGCTTCAGCAAGATCTTTGGCTGCTTCTTTGTCTCGTATACCTCCACCAACAATAACCATAACATCTTCAACAACTTTCTTAACAATACTGACAGTTCTAGAGGGTACAGGTTGTTTTGCACCTGAACCTGCTTCGAGATACACAAACTTCATTCCCATATATTTGGCTGTCAAAGCATATGCTGCAACTATAGAGGGTTTATCTAATGGTATAGGTCTTGCTCTACCCATAAAACTTACAGAGGTATTAAAGGAACCTATAACTATGTATCCTGTAGGTAAGACCTCTAGTCCAAACCTCTTTATAAGTGGAGCAGCAGAGATCTGTGCACCAATAACATAATATATGTTATCTGAATTAAGTAGCGATATGAATAGAAGTGCATCAGCATAGGGAGAGAGACCTGCTATACTACCGGGAAAGAGTATTGAAGGTTTATCGAATTCTTCAACTATTTTAGCTATAGCTGTAACATCATCACTAAATACCTGGAGACTTCCACCCACTAGTATAGCATCAGTACCTGCATCTACAACCAATTTCAAGGTCTTTCTAATTTCGTTTGATTCTCTAACTTTCTCAGGATCGATAAGAGTAAAATGCACTTTTGTGTCATTCTTAACCATATCCTCTAGATATCTATAGACTCTACCTCTCCACTTCAATTCTGAACACCTACTAAGCTATTATTGGTGCACCTTTAATAGCTTTCTCAAAGTCGATGAAAATCCATCATATATTACTTCCTCAACAATTTTAGCTAAAATTTTTGGATCTACTTCTAGTTCCACAACCTTATTGACTGTTTCAGCTATCTTGAATCCTACAACATGATAACAAGGATTTTCTCTTTTTCTGGACAAATAATTTACTACAAAATCGTCACAGGTACAGAATCTGCAAGGTGCAACTATGTAGTCTTTCTTTAACCCCTTAAATACATAGAATTTGAATCCTCTACATTTTATCACAATGAAACGTCTGTTATTGAGAGCTTCCTCAATCTTATCGTAACCCGTAAACTTGTTGAGTATTTGTTCTCCACAGAGATACTCCATATATATCTGTGCTTCTATGTCTACTAAAATAGTTTAAATAGTCTCTACAAAATATCGGAGATCTGGTGAAGAGATTATGTCTAGATCGAGTAAGAAAGGTCGTAGAGCTGTTGGTGTCTCAAGTTACGTGGGACTTGTTAGATTCTATGAAGAAGTAGAAGAACAGATAAAGATTCCTCCACACATAATACTACTACTAGCGTATATAACATCGGTAGTCATTCTAGCACTTAGGATACTCTTACATTGAGTGTCAAGGTTCACTATATTCCACACTTTTATCAACCCTTATGGTCTGTATACTGGATATAGACATTTAATCGATAAAACAAAACAGTTACTTGCTAGGCCCGATTCACAGGTAGCTACGGAGCCTAGAGCTCCGAGGAAACACCGCCCTCTACATGGATCCGGAGCTCTGTAAGGAGCCGGGGTAAAACTCCGGGCTCTGGCACAGAAACGACATGTCCATAAACCAATGAAGATGATGCGGTGAGGATCCCCAGGTAACTGGGGGTCGGTCAACCCGTTGATGAGGTTTATGGGAGCAGTGAAACGGCCAACCTCCGGAGAGTAAGGTTCAATCTCTATGAGTTCCATGCGAGAGATTGAGAATCCGCTTAGCCAAATGCTACCGAATACAAAAGGCGGGTTACTGTGGATCGGGCCTAGCTTGATTTTGTTAACACTTTTCTATAGGAAACAGAGGGGTCAGTAATACCTAGTTCAAGCATAGAGTGTAATATTATTTGGTTCTTTTTTAATCATAAAGACCCCTTAGATGATGTACAACCATCGTATATAATAGTCTTAAAATAATATTAATTATATTATAAGTTTGTATAATTGTGCTATCACATTAATAATCAAGCTTAACATAACATCATTATCTGTTATCAACTTCTACCATCAACTGATATATCATGATCTACGATACAATTTCTTCACTAGAAACAGAGGGGTACCCAGATATGTGGGACAAATGTGTGCTCTATAGGAAATAGAGGGGTTCCGTAAGTGTGCTTACAGTAGCTACAGAAAGCGATATTTGTGGAGGATGAGTAGAACGCTCTCTCCCATATCTCTTTAATGGTTTAACAAGATGTTTTAGTTCGCTTGGTGGCGGTATATAAAGTCCTTCAACTATATCTCTTGTAATTATAGTGCATTCAAGAGACACGTTGTGAGCAATATATCGACATTTTTTGCAGCTGTAACCTTTACCGAATCCTTTCTTAGTCATTCTCTTTCTACAGATGGGGCATCTCGGAGCTTTACATACGTATAACGGAGCTAGTTTTTCTACAAATATTTTCTCTACATGTAGATAGGGTATATTGTACCAAGATTTTACATGTCCTTGTACTACAACAGTATCTCCAGGAATAAGTCTTCTAGCTACAGACACTAGTCCCGAAGGTTTGAAGAACACAATATCTATCGATCCAGAGTCATCAATTCCTTTAACAATAACATGTCCTCCTTGTATGATTTTAGGAAATCCAGAGATCCTCAACTTGATTTTTGCAGTCCTATAGATCCTTAGATCAGATATCCTTCTACTAACAGCATGTGCATCTGTTGCTTGATTTGTTCGAAATATTGTCCAAGCAGCTACAGGTTCGCATGGCTTTATTATGTCTAGAGCCTTTTTAATATCATAAACATCGTCACCTCTAACGCCATAGAGGACAGGATCATATCCATGGGACGTTATTAGAACTCTGTTCGTTTCGTAATCTATATTGTTAAACGTTGTAGTATTTGTTGTATTGTCAAAAAGTCTAACAGAATCTGTATCTATACATCGATCCATATTGTAGAATTGTTTAGAACGGTACACAATTAACTCATATGTGTAATCAGAATCTGTAGCAAGCCAGCCAATAGCTGCTACAGCACCAACAATTCCTCGACCACGGAATACATTACTCACATACACCTTCTCTTCTTCTGAAAACTTCAAAAGTTTTTCGAGCACCATAGATGGTAGAACAACATCCGTCAATGAATTCAGATATATTCTAGAGAATATGGGGGGTATAGAACCCAATACTATAATAGCGCCAGGCTCTTCATAGTAGAGATACATATCTATATCTAAGGCTTCGCCAAGCTTTTTATAATATTCTAGAAGAATATTGTCTATAACATCAGATACTTTGTCTACATATGAGCAAGGGATTTTGATATGTAAGGCTACAGCACCATTTCCCCGAGTCTTCCACGGAATTGAAGGATTTAATCTAACTAGATTTGGATAATCAATGAAGATGGGAGCTATGTAGCTGATGAGTTTGTGTATGAGAAATGTAGCAGTATGTGTTGTACATCCATAGCGATGCAGATCAAAATCATCTAAACCTATGTGTAGTGTACATAAATGATCTTTGTATTCTGCTTCTGGCATCACTATTGCACAAGCAGTGCTTCATTCTTTATATTACTTGATACAACGACCATGGTTATAGTCGATCTAACCTTTGGTGTTCTTCTTATTTTTGATGTCACTATATCCTTGAGTTTCTCAATAGTATCAGCCTCTATCTCTATGAATAAATCATATATGCCGTAAACAAGGCTAACGTTTTTAACACCTTCAATATTCTTTATACTGGCCAACACCTCTTCTTCAGCACCTACATCAGTATTCACTAGCACCAATGCTCTTGGCATAACCTTCATACACCTTAGCGTACTAGCATAAAAAGGGTATAAAAACACATTTGAATCTAAGATAATAGAGCTTTAGATGACCGAACCAAAATTACTGTTTAGTGTATTTATAGGTAACGATGTATGATTAAGATATATGTGGTAACGAGAGGAGAAGACAACCCAGATATGTGTACAGGTGAAAAGCTGATTAAGAGGGGGTTAGCTACACGATTAACAAACTTGAGACAACTACCGGATTGCGCAATTGTATTAAATCCCCTCGCTTATACGTATATTAAATACAGCGATAGAATTTTTGTAGAGAAATGTGGTTTAGTGGCTATAGATGTTTCATGGAAAAGAGGTATAGAGCTCTTGAGGATCATAAAGAGAGGAAACCATAGAGTTTTACCTGTACTCATAGCGGCCAATCCTACAAACTACGGTAAACCATTCAAACTTAGTACAGTAGAAGCTATTGCTGGAGCCCTATACATAACAGGTTATAGCAGTTATGCAGACACAATATTGAGGTATTTCAGATGGGGAGAACAGTTTATAGAGATTAACAGAGCTAAGCTAGAGAAATACTCGCAAGCCGAAAACGATGAAAAGATCGAGATTATACAGATGGAGCTATTAGGTATGAATAGAGACATGTTAAAAGGCTTAAAACTTATAGACATCCTACATAGAATTATTATGCAAGAAATCCCGTAGAAACCAATAGATGTGATTAACAGTAAGATCAAGTAAAGCTTAATTTCCGTCTTCTACTACTGAACATGATGGGGCCCGTCGTCTAGCCTGGTAGGACGCCGCCCTCACAAGGCGGAGGTCCGGGGTTCAAATCCCCGCGGGCCCATTATCTGCATGTATATTAAATTGCATATAAATTTTGTTAGAATAGCATAAACGCATTAAGGTTCATATGTCTCTAACCATATTGTGTATCATGATGTATGTGGAATAGGATGGAGTAGTCTAGTTGATTGTAGAGCAATCTTGTACGAGATCTATACAAGCTTATATTTTCAGTCTACATGGAAGTAGATGGTGCTAGAGAATATGAGTAGCTCGACAGTGCTATTACCTATATTTGAGCCAGCAGTTATGAGGTTGTGTTCAAGTTGCAAGAAGACTATAGAACCTCATGAGAAAGCTGTAAGCTTTAAGTGTCCTAACTGTGGTGCTGTAACTATCTGGAGATGCCAGAGGTGTAGAAGTCTTTCATTACCGTACAAGTGTCCTAATTGTGGATTTGAAGGCCCTTAGGTGAAGTAGCATGCCTGCAATGGTTTTAGCAGTTATTAGAGCATATCCGAAAGAACTTATGGATAATATGTCAGAACTTGTTGCAAAGGTTCAAGGTGTTCTAAAAGAGAAAGGATACGATTTATTGAGATGGGAGGCTGTAGATATAGCGTTTGGATACAAAGCTGTGGATCTCTATGTAATAATGCCTGAGGAACAGGAAAGAGGAACAGAGGATGCTGAAGAAGCTATTAAGTCTGTAGATGAGATAGATAATGTTGATGTAGTTTACGTAACAAGAATAAGTACATAAGGGCAATCCATACTTGTTCTTTAGAAGAAAAATAGATTTTAAGATTCTTGAATACTTGAAAGCAAAAGGTAAGGTTACGGATAGAGAGCTCTACGATGTTCTATCAAAAGAATTTAATATTTCGTATAACCAGTTGTTGTCCATAATAATGCAGTTAGAGATAGAGGGTTTTATTAGCGTTGCCTTTAGTAGAGACTACATGACTATAATGCTCAAAAAGATTTTAACTACTTAAGCACCATAAAAATGTAGAAACTCATGTTAGTTAATTATCAGTGGTTGTATTTATGGGTGTGAACCTAAAGGACATAATACCTTCTTCATGTCGTCAAGAAGTAGATGATTTGAAGGCACTAGCCCAAAGAGTTATAGCACTTGATGCATACAATGCTCTATACCAGTTTTTAGCTGCCATAAGACAACCTGATGGAACTCCACTTATGGATAGCAAAGGCAATGTAACAAGTCATTTAAGCGGTCTCTTCTATAGAACGATAAACCTTATGGAATGCGGTATAAAACCTATCTATGTATTCGATGGGAAACCTCCAGAACTTAAGAGAGAAGAACTTGAAAGACGACGTACAAGGAAAGAAAAAGCTTTAGAAATGGCTGTAAAAGCATATAGCGAAGGATTAAAGAAAGAAGCAGCTAAATATGCTGTTCAAGCATTATACCTTACAGAATCAATGGTACATGATTCGAAAAGGCTTCTAGAAGCTATGGGTGTACCGTACGTTGAAGCTATAGGTGAAGGTGAAGCTCAGGCAGCTTATATGGCTAAAAAAGGATTGGCATGGGGTACAGGTAGCCAGGATTATGATTCACTACTTTTTGGTGCACCTAGACTTGTGAGGAACCTCACTATCACGGGTAAGAGAAAGCTTCCAGGAAGAGATGTATATGTAGAGGTAAGAGCTGAGGTAATAGAGCTAGATAAGTTGTTGAAGGCTCTGGGCATTACTAGAGAACAGTTGATAGATGTAGCTATACTCATAGGTACAGACTATAATCCTGATGGTGTAGAAGGTATAGGTCCAAAAACAGCTCTTCAGTTGATTAAAAGCCACGGAACAATAGAAAAAGTCATTAAACTACTACAAAAATCACAGTTTCCTGAAGATCCTTTAAAGATAAGAGGGTATTTCCTTAACCCACCTGTAGTAGATGTACATAGTGTAGAGTGGAGGGAGTCTGATGAACAAGCCATCATAGAGATCTTGGTTAAGGAACATGATTTCTCTATAGATAGAGTTGAGAATGGGTTAAAGAGGTTAGAGAAAGCATATAGAGAATACGTTAGAGGTACTAAAGCCACCCTAGACCAATGGTTTACTACTTCAAAAAAGTAGAACAGAGATTAGTCAAAATTTTCTCTGAACATTAGTAGCTTATCTTTACTCTGTAAATCTCATTATATATTGTACTAAGAAGTGTTTCAATCTCATTTGTCTTAAGCGGCAATAGTTTTGCATCTGATTTAGGTATTCTAACTATATGTTGAACCGAGCCATCAGGAGTCCATACACTATCTATTCCCTGTATACGGGCAGGAGATATGAGTTGCGCTATAAATGTCTTAGGGTCAGCCGTTCTTTGAACAATTCTTACCCGCACACCAATTCTCTCACTTAATGTTTTTCCAAGCCTTATTATTGCAGATCTAGGTACATCTTCTTGAAATTCTAGAACTACTATAATTAATGAATCTATCTTATAGCTTTTTACATAACTCGAGTTCTTCATGAACCTAAAGTTACCTTCATTCTCGATATCGAGGAGGTGCTTCATAACCTCTACTTCAAATTCTGAATGTTCCCCACTTTCAACTATTCTTCTACATCTAGGACATAAAACCCCGCTTCTTATACAGATACTGTCCAATGGTATTCTCATACCATTGCTGTCCCTCAGCAAACCTGTGTCCATTTCTGGTTTACTTTTCATTTAAGCCTTTACAACCGTTCAGCTTATAAATTTAAGTATTCCTTTTATCATCCACTATGTATGGGTCTGTAGATATCTGGTGAAAAATATGCCTCTAGCTGATCCTGAACTAGTGAAAATCGTAGAAAAGAGGCTCCTAGACAAAAAAATATGTAGAAAATGTGGAGCATTAAATCCTCCAACAGCTACACGTTGCAGGAGATGTAGAAGCGATAACCTAAGGCCTAAGAAGAAAGCCGTCGCCATGAAGAAGTAAGGCTGTAAAGGTGTATCGTAACGTACACTATTAGACATGTTGCAAAAGTTCTAGCACAGCTGAAGGATATAGGTATAGACGGCATAATTATAGGAAGTACATGTCTGTCTATAGCTCTAGGCAATACCGATATCGAAGGAGATATAGATCTATTTACAACATCTGTAAGTCCCTTCTTCGATGGAGAAAGGATAAGACAGATAGCTTATCAGAAAGGATGGTCTACTGGCATAACAGAGCTTGGTACACCATCTATAACACTTAATGTTGATGAAGTAGACATAACTGTGGAGCTATATGAGAACATACTTGATTTCTATATACCTTCAGAATCTATAGACATTTGTCGACAGAATATAGAAGTAGATGGGACTGAAATTACGTATGTTGCAGTAGAGTGCTGGATCGTCCTTAAAGCTAGAAGAGGATCTGATAAAGATGTGGCATCGCTTTCAACGATTAAACAGCTTGTAGATGAAGGTACACTATCTATAGATAGAACGCTCTTAGAGAAAATGATCGAACTATATGAAGACGATAAAAGGTATATATATAACAGGTTAAAGAGCTTGAACTTGATTTAGCCTAGATTAATCAAGACTCAAGATTTAATCCTCATAATAATTCTGGCACAATAATTCTTTAAGCATTGTTCTGGAAACCAGAGATATCTTTCATTTTCTATGATACCTTAAGTACATAGTGAGATTGTGGCGAGTTATGCTGATGATGATATAGATATTTGTAAGCTACTTAAACATAGATGTTTATCGATAGGTGATTAGTGGTGAAGGAAAGAGTAAAGGATGTGAGATTATGGAAAGACATGAGTGTAGAGGATTTGGTTAAGATTTATGGTGATATACATGGATTTATGGCTGGTCATCTCTATGAAGCAGTAGAGGTTGTAAAAGAGATTGTCAGAAAATGTGATATAAGGTTTCTAAGTTTTACAGGTAATCTCGTTGCTACAGGTCTCAGAGGTATCTTGGCCCAAATTATAGAGAACAGATCATTTAATGTTATTGTAACTACTTGTGGAGCTATAGATCATGATATAGCCAGAAGTTTTGGTGGTACGTACGGTAAGGGATTTTTTGATGCTGATGATGTTCAACTCCGTCGTGGGGGTATACATAGACTGGGTAATGTGTTTATACCTGTGGAGAGTTATGGGCCACTCATAGAGAGTGTTGTTAGAGATGTACTTAATGAAATAAGCAGAAGTATTCCTAACAAAGTTTGGAGTATACGTGAAATCCTACAAGAATTGGGTAAAAGGATTCCTGATGAGAACTCTATAATTAGAGCATCATATAGAGCTAAGGCACCTATCTTCGTTCCGGGATTTCTTGATGGTGCCTTTGGCACAGCTTTGTTTATGTTTAAACAATTCAATGATCTTAAAGTGGATGTCTTCTTGGACGAGAAAGAGCTTGCAGATATAGTGTTTAGTGCTAAGTCTATTGGTGCTCTAATTGTTGGTGGAGGTATAAGTAAGCATCATACATTGTGGTGGGCTCAATTTAGAGAAGGTTTAGATTACGTAGTATATGTATCTACAGCTATAGAATGGGATGGCTCGCTTAGTGGTGCTAGACCTAAGGAGGCTATTACATGGGGTAAACTAAAGGATAGATCTAGACATGTATTTGTATACGGAGATGCATCTATAATTCTCCCTATAATGGTATACAGTATACTATTTACATAACAGTAGAGAAGTTATCTACGTGAAGCTTAATAACTGTAGTTATATATAGCGATATTTATAGGTAAGCGAAGAGCTACAGCTATATACATAGGATTAGTATAGCACTCTTTACGTGAGGAGTAACAGAAGATGAGCATAGGTACAGAGAAGTTCAGGAGTATAAGTCCGGCTGAATTCTTTTATAGAAACAAAGAGATAGCTGGTTTCGCGAATCCCGTTAGAGCTATGTATCAATCTGTTAGAGAGCTTGTAGAAAACGCTCTAGATGCTACAGATGGTCATGGTATACTACCTAATGTGGAGATATCGATAGAAGCTCATCCAGAGAAAGCGTTTGCCTATAGAATAACCGTGAAAGATAATGGTATAGGTATACCAGCTGAATACATACCTGATGCATTTGGTAGGGTTCTATTTAGCTCTAAATATGTTCTAAGACAGACTAGAGGTCTCTTTGGTTTAGGCGCAAAAATGGTTGTTCTCTATGGACAGATAACTGTTGGAGAGCCTACGGAAATTGTTTCAGCATCTATAGGGTCAAAGAAAGTGTATATGTATAGAGTGGCTATAGATGTAAAAGAGAATAGACCTATAGTTCTGTATAAAGCTGTATGGCCTAATAGTTCAGATTGGCATGGAACTATAGTTAAGGTTGCTATAGAGGGTGATTGGGGTAGAGCTAAACAGAGGGTCGTAGACTACGTGAGGAGAACAGCTATAGTTGCTCCCTATGCCAACATAATCATGAAGACACCGGATGGAGAGGTCTATATATATCCAAGAGTTGTGGAGATAGTTCCTCCTCCACCTAGAGAAGTTAGACCCCATCCGCATGGTGTTGATATAGAGATGTTTAAATCAATGATTGAGGATACTGGAGCGGAAACAATTATAGAATTTCTCTCGACAGAGTTTCAAGGAGTTGGGGAGATAACGGCTCAAAGGTTTCTGCAACTCTATGGTTTTGATCCTTTAAAGAAGGTTAAAGAGTTTACTCAAGAAGAAATTGAGCATCTAGTTAAAGCATTGAAAGAATTTACAGAGTTTAAGAAACCTAGAGCAGATCACCTATCGCCTATAGGTGCAGACTTGATAAAAATAGGTTTGAGAGAAACACTTAGACCAGAGTTTGTAGAAGCTATTACAAGAAAACCTGTAGTATATGAGGGCCACGCCATAATAGTTGAAGTAGGTATAGGATACGGAGGAGCTATACCTCAATCAGATCAACCTATTCTGCTTAGGTATGCCAACAAGATACCTTTGCTATATGACGAGAAAAGCGATGTAGCGTGGAAAGTTATTTCAGAGAACATAGATTGGAGCTACTATGAGTTAGAGTTTCCTGCACCAATGGCTATTCTTGTGCATATCTGTGGAACAAAGATACCCTACAAAGGTGTTGGAAAGGAGAGTATAGCTGATGTACCTGCTATAGAGCATGAGATAGAGGAAGGTGTGAGATATGTTGCTAGAACCTTGAAGCTTTATCTATCTCGAAAACAGAGAGAAGAGGAGGCTTTAAGGAAAGCCTTCACTATAATAAAGTACATACCTGAGGTAGTGTCCTCCTTAAGCGTTTTCAGTGCGGCAAATCCTGTTAAGGTTGATTCCTCTACTATCGAGAACAAGTTGTTTGAAATGGTTAAGTCTAGATATGGTGAAGCACTGAAATCTGTATCATCGGTTAAAGATGTGGTTCTGCATACGGAGTAGGTGTGTGGTGTTTATGCCGAGTCCTCACTACTCATCTAAGGTTGATCAAAAAGCGAGACTCTTAGCTGCTGAAAAACTTAAATCACATTTCGAGAAGCTCGTTAAGGATATAATTGATGGCGAAGAACCTAAGCTGATTATACCTAAAAGAACTTTATCGAATACCATATTTGATAGCAAGAGAAAGCTTCTGCTCCTGGGTTCGGAAGTTTTTGAGAGAAGGTTCCTTGACGTCCATGAAGCTAGAAAGTTTATGCAGACCCTGCTTATGGGCAAGATAATATACGAGGCTCTAATTAATAACGAGTATCCAACGATAAGAGATCTCTACTATAGAGGTAAGCATACGATACGTTTTAAATCGTATAAAGGTAAAATTGAAGAGGAGAACACATGGGATGAACAGAAAGAGAGTGACTCAGTTTTAAGGGATATAGAGGTTTACGCGGACCTACTTAGAGAAGATATGCTTATACTAAGCAAAGAGAAGGGTAAAGTTGTGGGGGATATGAGGATAAGGTCTGGCGATGATGTTATAGATCTCAGCAAGATGGGTCATGGTGCATACGCTATAGAGCCCACACCAGACTTGATAGAGTTTGTTGATGTAGATGCAGAACTTGTTATGGTTGTAGAGAAAGATGCTGTTTTCCAGCAGCTTCATAGAGCAGGTTTCTGGAGGAAATATAGAGCTATACTGATAACGAGTGCAGGTCAACCAGATAGAGCTACAAGAAGATTCGTTCGTAGACTAAATGAAGAGTTAAAGCTACCTGTATTCATATTGACTGATGCAGATCCCTATGGATGGTACATATACAGTGTCTTCAGAATAGGCTCTATAACCTTGTCCTATGAATCTGAAAGATTAGCGACACCAGAAGCAAAGTTCTTGGGCGTGAGCATGACTGATATCTTTGGGGAAAAGGGTAAGAAGCCGTATCTAAATGAATCAGAGAGAAGAAACTTCATAATAAAGGCAAAGAAGACAGACATAAAGAGAGCACAAGAACTCCTGAATTACGAATGGTTTAAAACCGAGAAATGGGTAAAAGAGATAAATCTGTTCCTAGAGAAACAGAGCAAACTAGAAATAGAGGCACTCACAGGTAAAGGTCTATACTTCCTCATAGACACCTACATACCAACAAAAATACAGACAAAAGACTTCATAGAATAACACCCCATGAAGTTACACATTGCGTGCAAAGTACATAAAGTTATAAAACCAGCTATATTAAACAATCTGTTAGGGTAAAGCCGCCGTAGCTCAGCTGGGAGAGCGCCCGGCTGAAGAGAAAAGATCCCAGGTACCGGGAAGTCGGGGGTTCAAGTCCCCCCGGCGGCATATATTCTTAAACTTAAAAGCTTCTGATACACAAACTATCCACCTAGATAAAATAAACAAAAAATTTTGAGCCGGGGTGGCCGAGAGGTCTAAGGCGGCGGGCTGCAGTAACAAGATTCCGGCTTTAGACCGCCTGTCGAGACCCGTTAACTCCCGGGTTCGAATCCCGGCCCCGGCTCCAATTCTCTACACGAGTTAATAATGTCTGTATTCAGCTATATACTTTAGTATAGAGAAATACTTTAGTATAGAGAAAGAACCAAGTCAGAGCACGCAATTATAGTAATTATAGTAAGTGTGAATCTAGATATTTATAGGGATTGAACATCTAGACATAGCTATGATAATGATAAGTTGCGGTAGAACAAGGTGTATTATCCCTCTATTATTTATATCGACTATACCAGCTTTGATGGGCCCGCGGGGATTTGAACCCCGGACCTCCGCCTCGTAAGGGCGGCGTCCTACCAGGCTAGACGACGGGCCCGCTTAATAGCATCTATATAGGTATATCATAGAGTGTTTATTTGTTTATGATCTACATTATCCTACACCCAGTTTGAGGATTTAAGTTTATCTGATCGTTATAGCTAATGTGTTGAAATCGATAACTATTCTAGTCACAACCTCTAGGGCGCATCTAATCAATTAATTTACATCTTCTTCTGTATGTGGATCTGTGTGGATATTCGTGATGTTTATTTAGGTTTATCTAGCTGTTTTAAGTAGCATGGGTATTATATATGGATATTATCACTACATGTTTCCTCCTCAACATCTATTCACTTCGTCATAAGGTCATCGAGAGCTACATAGATCAGCACCACTAAGCCCTTGAGGAACAGATGTATATCTTCTCACTCCTGATTGCTATCCAGTTGTCATTGATATGAGGCACCTCCTCCAAGTACCTACAGTAGCTAAAACAGATTAAAACATCTACAGAGGATGCTATTTTCATCGATATTTTATGGTCTTGAGATCATCAATGTATACTGGATACAGTTATTGAACCCATCATATCCTTAGATAAACAATCTTTAGCTGGGGTTGTTAAGTTAACACAATATGTATTATTTATGGAATAATGCATCTAGTAGAGTTTGAGATAGATGCCTTTTACCACATATCTAAATTGTTTTTTGTCTATGGATATACAGTAAAGCTTAAAGCTATGACATGTTTATAGTATTGATTAATAGATGATGAGTTACGCAGGTCTTGAGATTGATGATGTAGACTCCTTTATCTGATGAAGGCTGTATTCAGTTTTATGAGTTCTACCATATGTAGATATGTATTGCTTGTTGCGAAAACTGTTATTGTTGAGTTTACTGGTTTGCTGTACCGTGTTGAAGGAAATCCTAATGATGTTTTCGTGGCATTATATGGATAGAATTCTATTGAATATATATCGTATATGAGTCTCTTTATGTATATCTTTATACTTCTGGCGTTGATTAGCCATACACCTTTTATGTTTCTTCCAGCTACATCACTATATAGTGTTGAATGAGTCTCGAAGTATCTACATGTATTGTTTGATATAGCTATATACATGTATCCTCCTTGTGCTCCACCTCTATTCACCATATATACATAGAACCATCCTCTAGTTATTTCATCAAAATTTATACATATTTCTAGTTCTGCAATAGTAGAGTACATTATTATACCGGCGGTAGAGTCATCGTGATCCATGAGTTTCGATAAATCAAGAATTGTATAATCATATAGTGTGATAGCTATGTAGTTTTTGTTCTCTATATCTGATGTATTATCATTCAGATATATAGAGAACTTATTGAGAATTTCTTCAGAATCTATAACTATTGTGGTATATCCTTCAGATGTAGTGTATATGTGGAAATATGTTTCAGGTGCTACAACTCTCTTCACTCTATAAGGTACATGATTTACAGTACTGAAACCTAGATATGTTGGTGGAATTCTTTCAAAATACATAAAGTCTCTATATGAATCGCTATCTGATGCTCTGTGGCTACAGAACGTGTTACCGTTTCTAGTCTCTATACAGACCTTCTCTACATCATTAACATCTAGAGCAATAGCTATCTCTCCTCCACCAGCTAGAGATACATTAGTATCTCTAATGATTATGGTTCTATTCACAAGCTCTATGTACATTAGATCAAGATAGCTTTTCTTAATTCCTCTATTCACTATACGTATCGAGGAGCTCTCTAGATAGATGTCTAGAACTTCTCTAGTCTTCTCTATATTGTTAACAGCTTCTCTAGCAACACTACCTATAGTATACATCCACTCGGTAGATAGATACGTAATCAAAATGGTTAATAGGATCAAGAGAGTTGCTCCTATATACTCACTTTGACCACGGTTCATAGACCTTCACCTCAAAAACAACAAAAACATTGTTGCTAGAGCTATAGATGTAGAGAGGAAGTTTATCTAGAAAAACAATACATTTATCATCGATATAGAGATGATCTACATATTCATCAAATACTATAGTTAGGTTAATCGGTCTATAGAATCTAAATACACAGAAATACCTTGGTGAATCACTATACCTACATACCTCAGCATCATCTACTACAACTCTATAGTTAGACAAATTATAGCATACAGCATGTTCATGAACATGAATAGCTCTAGGTTTAACTACAGTATATATATCAATAGATTTGATGTATATATGTAGAGCAACAACAGTAGCTAAAGCAATCATTACAGCTAGTGCCACAAAGCTAGAGATACCTCTACAAAACACAGACAACCCCAAACAAAAACATAGCTAAAAAAGAGAGAAACACATATAGATACATATGTACACAAATATACACAGATATATACACATGTTTATACATATGTAGACAAATACCTTAAATAGGGATGCCAATACAGTATATACCCAGAATGGGTGAACATAACTCATGTCGAAACCAAGATACATATCCACATATCTAATACTATCACTGCTCATGATATCAGTAATAGCCCCAATAATATCAATACTATACTCACAACAACAAATAATAGTAGCACAAATAATAGATGTAGAGCACAGTATAGTGTATCCAGGAGAAACAGCTAAAGTAAAGGTAGCAGTATTCTTTGGAGGTGTGACAATAACAGTAAGACTAACCAATGCATCAATGGGACCGGCATGGTCTGAAAGATCGTTACACGCATTATCGCCAGGAGAATATGAAGTACTAGTACCACTACCGGAAAAATTACCCGGTGCAAGAGACACTATTGATCCAATTGGGCTTGTGGATTTAGTTGTAGAAGTATGGGCAATAGGTCAGAGACAAGATCATAGAAACATTTCTGTTGGTCCAAAGATAGTTGTTACACCACCTGTTTCAACAATCGTAGATCCCTATGGCAATCCAAGTAATGTGACTGTAAACTTCTATGGATTTGTACCAGGAACCACTATAAGTGAACTAAGATTCATCAACAAGGTATCACAAGAACCTTATGATTATGATATTGAAGATGTTGTCATAGGTGGAGATGCCAGTAGCTCCACAGAAGTATCTCTATATGTTTCAGGATTTCTAGGTTTGCCTAAAGGAGAATACTATGTCAACTGTTTAGCAACCGGAACAAATATTGACTATCTTAGGCCTGGTTCTCTAAGAATTGAGCCACAAGTAGTTATATCACCAACTGAAAGCCATGGTAGATGTGAACTACGTACTGGTGGTGAATGCGAAACTACTGGTCTAACGATTAAGGGTTACGGTTTTGATGCAGGTCTCAGCATAGTTAGCCTAAAGCTGCTTAACATAAACTTCACAAACGTTTACTACAATGTTCCAGTACAAGCACAAGTAGATGATAGAGGTAATTTTGAAGCATCTACAAATGGGTTCAAAACAAATATGACTGCAGGTCTATACATACCCGAAGTCAAGCTAGCTCCAGCACCCCAAGACTTTGCCAACGATACGACCATAAATCTAAACACCAGAGGATGGGTTGCTATAACGCCAGGTGCTACTGAACCAGCTCTAGGCGTTAAAGTACTAATTAATGCAACATCTTATGTTAAAGGAACCCTAGGCTATATACCTAAGTACACAAACGATTCTTTCACATTAACAGAAGTTCTAAAGATCAACATACCTATTGGCAACAAGATCTATCAGCTTGCAGCAAATAGAGACAATGATGGAACAGTATGGTTTGTATTATACAATCTAACGACGCTACCACCAATAGTATTGTCTTTGGTAAATATAACTTCAGATCAGCAAACATACAACGCAACATTAGGTGCATATGTAGCTAATGTTTCGTTCAATATAGCTCCAGATCAAATGCATCCCAACGTGCCTTCCATTCCTGGAGAATATGGTTACTGGGCAACATTCTACACATACCCCAACAAGATAGTGTTACTACTTAGAGAATATGGTCTCTATGTAGAAGATGCAAATCTAACAATAGTATATAGAAGAGATACAGTTATTAAATCATACTACTATGTGTATCCACAAAACATGACTGTCACAGGATTCACGATAAGCATACCTGCAGCTATATCTCTCACAGATACAGATGCAAATATCGATTGGTCCATAAACTGGCGATATAATGCCAGTAATAGAATGGCAATAATTACTGCTAGAGCTACACCTAAAGAAGGTCCTACATATAGATTTACTAATGTATACCACATTGTTAGACCATTACTGGTAATTGTAGCTCCTGTTGGTCAAGTCATTAAACCTGGTGACAAAGTTACTGTAGCTGCCTATGGCTATGGACCTGGATATGACTGGGGTTATGGAGACAATACTTTAACGGTATATTGGGAGAAAGCACAAAAGCTTACTGAAGTTAGTCTAGGAAAAGATGGTAACAAGACCTTCGATATAGTTATACCAAGTGATGCTACATATGGTGTTCACTATCTATGGGGTGTAGATAAGTGGAGCTATGAATACTCATTGGCAATCATAATTGGTGCTAAAGCGTATTGGGAGAAAGTTGTAGATGATCCAAGACTTATAATAGATCCTACAACAAACAAGGTTTCAGCTGGATACAAAGATGAAAGATTTGTTGTATGTCCATGTCCTGAAAGCGAAAATGTTGTTGCTGTAAAGTATTGTGGTGTATGTGCCGTATATGCAGCTAGATGTGACTATCTAGGAGATAAGATTAGAGTTACACTTTCAGGTCTCTATCCAGGTGAAAGAATAGATATATACTTTGCAGACAAGAAAGTCAAAACCATAAAAGCTAATTCATCTGTAGAAACTACAGACTTTGTTGTACCAACTCTACGTGCAGGTACCTACACCATATACGCTGTAGGTAGTGTATCGGGATACATATCTATAGACCTATTCTACAATACAACAGACTTCATATCAGTATCACCAGTAGTTGTGCCTAAGATACTTGTACTCGATCTACAGAGGAACTATGTACCTATACTTGTTGGTCCAGGACTTGTTAGAGTTATTGGAACAGGATTTGCTCCTGGTGTAGCTGTAGAAGCAGTACTATTTAATGGAACTGATGCTATGGTTAAATTCAATGAGCATGTAACCAAATGGTACTCTGATGATAAAGGAGTTTTATCAAGTCCATATACAGATGTACTAGGTATATATGTACCAGCTCTAGAACCTGGAGCATATGAAGTAAAGCTAGTCTATTTTGCAGGTCCTGTAGCTCAAAGAGAATACTCAATGCCGAGTTATGTATTCGTTATAAACAATATGAGTATAGTGTCAACAAAACACGATATAGATAAACTAAGAACAGTACTGATGAATAGATTAGCAGAAATAGAAACAGCTGTAGGAGCAGCACGTGATGCAGCAAGTAGAGCAGAATCAGCTGTAGCTGCTCTACGTAAATGGCTAGAGACTAATATAGATGAGCTAAAGAACTCTATAGCTGATCTTGGTAAGAGTGTTGCTACTAAGAGTGATGTAGATAGTGTATCTAAGAAAGTTGATGCACTTGCTACAAAGATTAGCGAAGTTGGTAGCGTAATTGATAGAATAGATAAGGCTGTAGCTGATCTTGGTAAGAGTGTTGCTACTAAGAGTGATGTAGATAGTGTATCTAAGAAAGTTGATGCACTTGCTACAGCTCTAGATGAAGGTGTAAAGAAACTAGATGAAGTAAGTAGAATAGTTAAAGAACTTAAAGACGTAATACCTGTAGACCAGATAAGTGAGATAAGTGCAAACGTGAAATCGGCTACTGAAGCACTTCAAAAAGCTAGAGACGATATAACGCAAATAAGAAACGATATCAGTAGCTTGAGAACAGATGTCACAGGTCTTAAAACTGATGTAAGTGCAATCAAATCTGATGCAGGAAGGATATCAGCTATTGATTCAAGTGTTAAGAGTCTTGAGGATAGTGTTGGCACAATAAGAACACTAGTCATAATAGCACTAGTATTTGCTGTTGTAGCTGCAGCTGCAGCAATCTATGCAACAATATCTATCTCAAGAGCATTAGCAAAATAAATAAAGCATAAAATATAATATATTTTTATAATCTTTTTACATACTCTATCTATCTAGCTTGATCTTCTGGCTATTATTGATAAGAATTGTTCTAGCATTTCTATGAATCTTGATATCTGTGTTTCGCTATGAGCCATCGACGGTAATAAGTGCGGCATTTTCTCACTTAAGTACACAATATTGTTTGTAACCATGAATAAGTGAAGCGCTTTGTATACTTTTTCACTCCATCTATTCATGTATGCTTCAGCTATATTTCTTGGTTTTTTCGAGGTGAAGTGTATCCCTATCATACTTCCTGTAGAAGTTATCCAGCAAATTCTATTGTATTCTTCACAAATTTTATCCATCTTTTTAGCTACATACCACCATCTATTGTTAAATACTTCATATAGTGATCTATTTCTAGCTAGATATTCTATTGTTGTATAACCTGCAACCATTGTTATAGGGTTACCTACGAAAGTACCTCCATGGAATACCCTTTGCCGAGGGCTTGGATACTTTATATGGTTTAGAAGCTCCATGTACTCTCTTTTGCCTGCAAAAGCACCTGCACCAGGATATCCACCTCCAATAATCTTTCCAAAAACAACAATATCTGCTTTAACGTTAAAGTATTCTTGTGCACCACCTAGCGATAATCTAAATCCTGTTATAACTTCATCGAATATGAGTAGAGCTCCATAGGCATCAGCAATACGTCTAACTTCTTTAAGATAGTTTTCCTCTGGCTCAATACATCCACCTGCACCAGGAACAGGCTCTATAACTATAGCCGCTACATCAAATCTTCTAGCAACTTTCTCTAGATCCTCGATATCGTTGTAGGGAACAGCAACAGTATATTTAACAAAATCATTTGGTATTCCTAGAGATTCTGGTTCCGTGAAAGGAGGTGTGAGAGCTACATGAAGTTGATCTAGAGATCCATGCCAACCACCCTCAATTTTCACGATGTATCTCTTCTTAGTATATGCACGAGCAAGTCTAACAGCATACATGTTAGCTTCTGTACCACTATTACAGAATCTAGTCATCTCTATATTTGGCACTACCTTAGTTAAAAGCTCTGCATATTCAACAGCATAAATATTTTCAAAACCAAAATGAGTACCATCTCTAGAGATCTTGTTAACAGCTTCTACAACAAAATCAGGTGAATGACCGAGGATATGTGCTCCATGGCCCATCCAATAATCATCATATTCATTTCCATCTACATCCCAAACAATAGATCCTTTAGCTCTTGATACATATATTGGGTAAGGCTCTAGATACCTTATATGGTATGTAACACCTCCAGGAAAAATCTTCAAAGCTCTTTCAAACATCTCTCTACTTCTTCTTGTTTTCTCTAAATATCTACTAGACAGTCTCAATATTATATCATCTAGATCACGTAAAATCATGGTTCTTCACAAGCTATAAAGTCGCTACACAGCACATATATGTACTTTGAAGCTTACTTCATGCTGATGAACCATACGACATGTACTCTAGTGTAGCAGGTATATACGAAAACCTTATAACTCTAGTCCAGAAAAGCTTTAAGCAAAGGATATCGTGAAACATATAGAAGAAACAATACCTATAGAAAGCTATAGAAACCTAGTACACATAGATAACATTGATGTGCATTATTCTTGTGGTGAGTAGCCAATGCCTCTAGCTGTTGTTGTTGGCGGATTCTTTGGAGATGAAGGTAAAGGAAAAATAGCAGCATACTTAGGATACATAGATAAACCAGCTATAGCAGTTAGATGTGGTTCTATAAATGCTGGACATACAGTGGTTTTCAATGGAACTGTATGGAAGCTTAGGATAGTGCCATCATTCTTCTTAGGTAAGAACGTAAAACTGTTAATAGCACCAGGAGCTCTAATAAGATTAGATGTATTATTTAAAGAAATTGAGGAGACCAATGTCAAGAACAGATTATATGTGGATAGGAATACAGGTGTGATAGAGGATAAGCATCTAGAGATAGAAAGAAACGATGAGTTTCTTGTCAGAATAGTTGGATCTACACTTCAGGGCGTTGGAGCAGCTATGGTTGATAGAGTTCTTAGAAGACTTAAAGTGGCTAAAGATATAGATGTTCTGAGGGATATGGTTATCGATGTAGCTCTAGAGGTTAATGAAGCCCTAGATAGAGAAGAGCTAGTCTATATAGAAGGTGTCCAAGGGACATACCTAAGTCTCTACCACGGCACCTATCCATACGTAACAAGTAGGGATACCATAGCTTCGGCTTTTCTATCGGAAGTTGGCGTAGGTCCTAAGAGAGTTGATCACGTTATAGTTGTGTTCAAATCTTATGTAACAAGAGTTGGTGGAGGTCCTCTAGAGAACGAAATGAGTGTTGAAGAAGCTCAGAAACTCGGGCTTCTAGAAACAGGTACTGTTACAGGTAGAGTTAGACGTGTAGCTCCATTCAATATAGGTCTAGCTAGAAGAGCTGTAATGCTTAATTCAGCCACACAGATAGCTTTAACCAGATTAGATTCGCTCTTCAGACAAGATAAATGTGTTAAAGAGTGGCATAAGCTTTCACAAGAGGCTAGAAAATGGATAGAAGATATAGAGGATAAGCTAAAGACCCCTATTACTATAGTTGGTACAGGTGAAGATGTTCTATGCACAATAGATAGAAGGAAAGAGCTGGGAATGTTTTGGTGAATCTGATATGGAGAATGATGTGGAGAAGGAATTCGATGTAGCTATTGTTGGAGGTGGAGTAGCAGGTCTATTTGCTGCATATGAACTAGCGATACATAACAAAAAGAAGCTTAAGATAGTGATTATAGAAATGGGTAGTGGGAATCCTTTTAGAACATGCCCTATGCTGAACTTAAAGAAACTTGCAAGAGATAGAGATTGTGTAAACTGTAGCCCATGCCATGTTATGACAGGTATAGGTGGAGCAATAACATTTAGTAGCGGTACAATGAATCTTAGACCAGATATCGGTGGAGATCTAGATAAACTTATAGGTAGTTGGGAAGAAGCGGAAAACATTATCCATTATGCAGATAGTGTACTTGTTAAATTTGGTGCACCACATAACATGTATTCAATAGATGGTGAACAAGCATCAGAGCTAGAACGTCTAGCAGCAAAAGCTGGTGCAAAATTCATACCGACACCTCAGAGGTTGATAGGTTCAGACAATATGCCGAAGGTCATAGCAAACATTGCGAGGTTTTTAGAAGAAGAAGGTGTGTACCTGATAGACATGTGCCAGGTAGAGGATCTACAGCCTTCGACTAAGGGCTACAAGCTCAAGATATGTGAAGGAATTATAGAAAGTAGATACGTGGTTCTTGCGCCAGGGAGAGTAGGAGCTGAGTGGTTCTCAGAATTAGCTAGGAGAAGAGGTATAGAGATAGAGCCAGGTCCCCTGGACATAGGGGTAAGGGTAGAGGTTCCATCATACGTTATGGAACCTTTAACGAAACTTGTTAGAGATCCAAAGATAGTTATGTATACCAAAAGTTATGATGATAAGGTAAGAACGTTTTGCACAAATCCTTATGGGCTTGTGGTTGAAGAGAAGTATCCTGATGGATCTGTTGGTGTGAATGGAGAAAGCTTTACAAACATAAAGACAAAGAGTACAAACTTTGCTCTTCTTGTAACATTAAGGCTCACAGATCCATTTGAAGACACAATAGCTTACGGGAAAAGTATATCCAGATTAGCAACAAAACTTGGTGGAGGTAAACCAATCATCCAGAGATTCGGAGATTTAGAAGCTGGCAGAAGAAGCACATGGGGAAGAATAGAGAGAAGCGTAGTAGATCCAACATTAAAGAGCGTAACTCCTGGAGATATAGCTATGGCTTATCCATACCGAGTAGTAGTAAATATAGTAGAAGCTCTAAGAAGATTGGATACAATAGTTCCTGGTGTAGCATCTCCACAAACACTACTATATGCTCCCGAGATAAAGTTCTATAGTGTGAAAGCCAGAATATCTAGAGAACTCGAAACAAACTTCAGAAACCTGTTTGTAGCTGGAGATGGTGTAGGGCTATCGAGAGGTATGAATGTGGCGGCAGCTACAGGCATAGTCGTGGCTAGAGCTATACTAGAAAGAGAAGGTATAGAAGTAACGGCATAGCTAGAGCTACACGTTTATACTACATTACAGATAATCTGACACGGCATGTTTATGACAATAACATCATCTTTGGTTTTACCGATTCAATATTTATAAACTTTCAGAGGATGTGTAGGTATGTGGGTGTGGATAGATGGTTAAGGTATCGAAAACTATATCCGTGAAAGACGAGGTAGCATTCCTAAGCAAGGGGATTAAGGCTCTTAGATACTCAACTGTTACAAAACTTCTCAAAGTATTCAAGAATCCCCAGCTTGGTGCTGAACTCGGTGAGTACCTCGATAAGGGGCCAGTCTATATAGTCAAGTACGATAAATACACAGTTGTTCTGCTACCAGAGCATTCACATGTTATCGAGGCCAAAGATGTAGCAGAAGCAGAAAAAGTAGTAGAGAATCTAAGCAGAACAATATCGAAGTAACGATCTATCAAGAAAGAGATAGTCCAGAACTGCAGAGACCGTCAATCTAATCAAGTCTAATTAATCAATCAAGTAATTGGATCAAATTAAAAGCACATATCTCTAGGCAAGTTACTATACTATCGCTTTTTTTCTGCATATGTGCATATTGTGGGGAGTGCTTGAGCTAGAACCACGTTGATTCTATTGAGCGTTCCCGCCAGATTCACATACATGTTAACAGTTGATGGATACACAAGTGCTGTATATCCCTGCCCCATGATCTTGATCCTGTTGCCCTGGGAAGAGGCTTTCTCGAATCTAGATAAAGTTTGGAGATTTATCTTGAACGGCATCTTGACTATGACTGTGGCTATCATGGGTAAGGGCTTCGAGAGCTCTACACCCAACCTTCTCGATAGATAGTCCACAGCTTCTGCCACGATACTCTCTTCACCGTACCTCGACGATATATCGATCTTAGTCGATGTTATCTGTACACCTAGTCCACGGGTCTTCACCACGAGATACACAACATTTCTAAGCTTCTTGGGCTCTACGTTAAATACACGTACAGCATAATCCATATCTATGGCATTGTCAATGGGTTTAGAGATCCACCTAATCAAGGCACTTTGCTTCCCAGTCCTAATCGATGTAAACAGATCTCTCACTAGGATGTATGTGTAGCTATCTCTAGGCTCAGAGCTCTCAACAAAGCTTTTTATGGCCTCAACAACAGAGTTTTCATCAAGTCCGGTATTCTTCAAGCATCTGAATACTGTTAAGCCATCTAGTCCCGCCAAATCGTATGCTTGTGACTCCGGTAGAGACATGGTAAGTCTTCTCTCTATAACCCCTCTAACGATCTCTGCACCCACATTACCCCAGAGAGAGGAAAGGAAACGGTACACCTCATCTCTATTAGCACTACACAAGCTCTTCCTCAAGTACACCTTGAGTATCTCGACGAGCCCTGGTATCATCTGTGAAATTATTCTCTCAGCAACTCCGTCGTCTACGCAGAGCCTGTTTTCATATATTTTCTGTAGTGGTTCGTAGTGAGCCTTTCTTTGATATTCTTCATAGCTGTAGGCTCTGTACTCAGGATGCTCAAAATCTATAGCTGTATCATCCAGAACCTCGCCACTCTCTTCATCAACTATAAAGCCTTCTGGGGTTCGCACTTTTTTCTTAGGCATTGCTGTATCCCACTTGCTGTCTACTAAACTTTTCAGCATTAATAAGTTAAACAGGTTGATGAAAGGGATTTTAATATGTAATTGTTTGGAGAACTTTGTAAGCTGTTTGAAGTTATTGAGTATTCATTTGAATGGTTTAGAGAAACAATTTGTAGGCTAGGGCAAATATGATAGATATAGTTGTTATGAATAATGTTATGTATTTTAAAGCTATAGCTGTTTCGTTGTATACTATTCTACTTAAAGCTATTGATGTGAGAGGTGTTAGTACGAGTATGAGTGTATAGTAATAGGATAGAACTCTAGCTATATCTACTCGACTCTGTGGCGTAGTAGATATAGGTATAGGGCTCATCCTAGCAACATAAGACACAAGTACAGTTGTAACTATGGCGCTAACAGTAAACGCCATTAATGCTAGAATCAGTATGGCTTTGTATCCCTCTAAGCGGTTCTTTCTCATTTCTTCCAATCTACTCATTTGGTTTAGATATTTCTCAGCAGTTGAGAGTACATCATGAACACGTCCACCACTAGCCATAGCCACAGCTATGGATAGATACACCGATAGGACATCTCGTGGAATACCCTTAATTATGTTGCGCATTGATTCCTCAGGACTATACCCAAGTTTAACAAGTTCTACAAACCTAGTTAAATACGATTTAGTGGGATCACCAACAAAATTAGTGGCATTCTCTACAGCTGTTAGGATAGGTGTCCCAGTTCTAACATACGAAACCACTAACGGAACCATCGATTGAATCTGTTCTCTAAGTTTCATACGCATGTACACAGAATCTCTATACAGCATATAGAGACAAAAAGCTATAGCCCCATAAACAAAACCAATAAATAGATAGACATCACTAGATCTATAGACAGGTATAGGGAGAACATCATTTGAGATATCTATACATATACCCCATATTCCATTGAAGAGATCTAAACCTAATAATCTAGATATTGTGGGAGCCACGTATATAGGAATGATTAGAATAAATGAGGTACCTAGAGCTATAACCAAAGCCTTCTTTAGCATGGCTAAGGCCTCAATCTAGATACAATAGTATCAGCTAAAACTATTATTACAGCAGACGGTATGGGTATCAATATAAACGTTACTAGAGCCATGAAAGCTTCAAAAGATATTCCTGCTATAGGTGATAGAATGAATAAAACAGCTGTAGATCCAGCCAAAACGGGAACCAGGAGCGATACAGCTACATATACCTCCATATACACATTTAGATTATTTACAGCCTTCTCAATCATAAGCTCGTATCTGGATACATATCTATCAAACATAGATCTAATAAAGGACCCTATATCACCTCCAATAACAGAAATCGATGAAAGACCTAGAAGAAGTTCTCTAAACGATTGTGAAGGGGTTAAATGAGCTACATACCTTAAAGCTTCTTCAAGTGGTACACCTATACGTGTATATGATCTAACTATATCTAGTTCTACAGAGAAGAACCTATAGTCATCACCAAGAAATGTATATATTTTAGAAACTATCTCATGTAGAGATAGACCAGCGGAAGAAAGAAAAGCCATAGCCGATAACAGTATAGGCATCTTAGATTCCACAATAGATCCCCTATTAGAATACATAAACTTAGGTAAAACAATTGAAAATGCAATAGATATAGGTAACGCAATAGATAGATCAAACACAAATGATATAGCTGTAGAGAGATAGAGGTCCAAACCATAAATACTGTATAGAAAAATCGATACAATCAAAGACATAGAAGCTAATATGCAGATAATAAGTTTAAAAACAATAGATACGTATCTCTCTAGACTAGGTGAAAGACCAGAACCAACAACAAATCTATCAACATCCAACCCCCTATAGAAACTATGCAAAAAGCTATACATAACCCCATACAACCTATACAAAAAACTAGAGACAGAACCCAATACCAATTAGCATCACCTACTCTCTACACCAAGCACCTAGATAGTCGAGAAACCTAATAAATACAGAACATAAAGCGAAAACAAATCACAAAAAGATCTCTAGTAGAAACCATATACACGTATATAGAACATTAGGCATCTAGCTCACTAGTCGCTTCTAAAGCCCAACAATAATATCCAGCAACTATAGACATGGATTTGGTGAAACCTATGTGGGTGAAGAAAGGTATCTCACCTATAGTAGCAACAGTAATACTTGTAATGATAGCAGTAGCAGCAGGAGTACTCTTATGGACATGGGTATCAGGGGCAGTAGCTAGAGCACCATCATCAGAACAACAAGCATTACAAGAAAGAATAAGAATAACAGGGATAAATTATTCAAGTACCAGTAAAACTGTTACTGTCTATGTTCTTAATCTCGGTTCAGTAAATGTAGATATAGTTTATGCTGCAGTATTAGATAACAACGGCCAAACAGTATGTTCATCAAGCTCTGGAGCAACACCTGTAAATGCTAAAAATAGTGGTTTACTAACTATCTCTGAATGTTCTTTAACCTCTGGAAATGTTTATGAGGTTATTGTGATTACTGCAAGAGGTACTGAAGCTAGATATACATTTACTGTATAAACATATTATCTGTTTTTAGATCTTTTCAACGCATATTTTTCAATCTCTTATTTATAGAGCTTTATAATAGGAATTTAGCTGTGTAGGTGTTGTTATTTAGATGTGTTTTTGTATTCAATAAAATCTTGTCTTCAATAAGTATGTTATTCTTTGATTTACTCGATGTATTTGTTAAAGCTAGGTTAAATTTTTATGTAGATTTATTGTGTCTACAATATTGGTGATGTATGTTGATGTCGATATCCTTTATTAGCTACTTGTTTTTCTTTTTATCAATATTTCTTTCAACAATTTATCCTGCTTTAATAATACTCCGATGCTCTAGACTTGATACTGTAGATTTTATAGAGAACGAGCAAGATAATTCTAGAAGTCTTTCTGTTGTTGTACCTTCTAGGAATGAGCCTAGAGATCTGGTTGTTAGGGATTTGGTTATTTTATCTGGGATTGAGTGTATTGATGATGTTGTGGTTGTTTTTGATGATAGTATTAATTATGTTGTTAATGTTGTTTCTTCTATGGACTCTATGTTTTTCTCTAGAGGTATCGTGGTTGCTAGATTCAATAGCTTTGGTGGTAGAAATAGTGCTTTATCTGATGGTGCTAGACTATCTCAAGGCGATGTAGTGTTTATAGCTGATGTAGATACAGTTCCATCGAAAGAGCTTCTGTGTAAAGCTAAGAGATGTAGAGATGTGTGTGTAGGTATTTGGAATCCCTACATAGATTCCTATACAAAAGTTGAAGAAGGTATGGCATATATAACTAGATTCGGTAGCTGGATTTACTACGAGCTTAGATTAAGACTTAACCTCTTCATATATCCTCTGGGGTCTGGAACAGCTATAGATAAAGAATTGCTTAAATCTATAGGTTTCTGGAGAATCGATGTGATTCAAGACGATATTTGGCTTGGTTTCGAATTTATGTATAGAGGCATAAGGCCTAGATTAATCAACAGCTATATAGATGTCGGTGTCCCCAAGACACTTAATGCAGCTAGAGTTCAGCAATGTAGATGGAGTTACGGTGCCATGAATATTGTTTCAAGATTTCTCGATAGAGTTGTTGAAGCTCCTATAGATCTTTGGAAGAAGCTAGAAGCTTTACTCTATGTTTTTCAACCCATTTCCAGTATATTTGCGTTACTTGCTTTTTCAATAGCTTTAATATGCTCTATAATGGAGAGAGGTGTTGATGTAAATCCAACATATTTATTGCCTATAGCTGTAACTCTCTCTATCCAATTACTGGTATTTAATACCTATAGCAATAAGGTGCTCAAGATAGATAGATGGAAGAGAATATATTTCTCTGGAAGAGTTGGAGCAATATATACACTTCTATCACCTTTGCTGGGGATATATGCATTAAGAGGTCTATTTAGATTAAGTTATAGGTATAGGGTAACTCCTAAGGTCTTTTCTTCTAGATCTAGATTCGATGTTTCTGAAGTACTAGCCTTATCTCTATCTCTACCAACAGTAGTTATGTCTTTTGTTCATAAAAACTATGTATCACTAGTTATAGCGTTTCCTCTACTTCTATCATCACTCTACAGTTTAATTAGGCTAGAGAAAGGGTAATTCAATTCTCTAGTAGAATACAAAATCAATGGAGTTAACGATAGCTGTATTCATTTATGTATTTTGTAACCATGTCTACTGCTCTTCTTACTGAGCTAAAGCTCTTTCTTCCGTAGTCTAGGATTGCGATATCGGTACTCATTTTCGATTTCTTGAAGCTTTCAAGAAGTATTGCTTTATGGTGTTTTGGGAGTACTGCTACTATCTTCTTATGATACTTTAGCTTAGGTAGAATAATAGATAGAAGTGATATAAATTTTTCTCTATATTCTTCAGAAAGCTCATATATTGGATACTCATAGTTTGCAAAAGGATAATATATATCTAGTTCTCTAGGTACTATAACCATGGGTTCAGAAAGCACATAGATTTGTGTATAATGATCTAGTCTAAGTCTATATAGTGTGGAATCTACTATTCTGTGTGTTGCAGATAACCTATAGGGTTTAATTGGGGTACATGGCATAAGTATGGCGTAGGGCTTACTGGTGTATTCTGGATTAAAGTACCTTAGTAGAAATTTGTGCCACAAAACTATATGTGGATGATCAAATAGGTTACTTTTTGTGTTGTTCCTAAGTATCTTGAGGCCTGGAGGTATATTCATTACCTCTTCTACAACATCTGGTTCAAGTTCACTATATAAGAAATCTATGTACATTTTTACCAATAGATTCAAAGAGGAGTCACCAAAGGAGATGTAGAGATCGAGAAACACATAAACTATAGAGCTCTACATACAGTAAAATGTGTTTCAATAAGTTATATTAGATAGGGTTATTAAGATACTGAGTATCTTCGTTGTAGAGGGCTGTAATTGTGGTTACACAGAATATCGTGGATGATGAGATCAAATCTATAGCATTGAGAGAGAAAGTTGATGTAGATAAGATCATCAGAGGTATGAAAACTGGTAGAATAGTTGTTCTAAGGAATATAAAGAGGAAGAGTGTGACCCCGGTAGCACTTGGAGAAGGTGTGAGCACAAAGGTTAATGTTAATGTTGGGACTAGCGGATCTTATGTAGATCTAGATCTAGAGGTTGAAAAGGTTAAGGTAGCGATGCTCTATGGAGCAGATAGTGTTATGGATCTTAGTACAGGTGGGGATATTGATGAAATTAGAAGAAAGCTTCTATCTATAGCTAGTTCTATACCTTTTGGTACTGTGCCTACGTATCAAGCATGGATAGATGGTGTAAAAAAGTTTGGGTCTATAGCATTTCCTTCTGACTGGTATATATCTATTGTAGAGAAACATCTAAAGGATGGCGTAGACTTCATGACTATACATGCAGGTCTAACTAGAGATTTGGCTGAAAAATCTATGAGAAGTAATAGGCTGATGCCTATAGTTAGTAGAGGAGGCTCTATGCTTGCTGTATGGATGCTTGAGAATTCTGAAGAGAATCCGTATCTAAAGCATTGGGAGTATCTTCTCGAACTCTTCAAAGAATATGAAGCAGCAATAAGTTTGGGAGACGCGCTTAGACCTGGAACAATAGTTGATGCACATGATTATCTTCAGATAGCTGAATTATTAAATAACTCGAGACTTGCACGAGATGCTATCGCTAAAGGTGTTAAAGTCATTATCGAAGGACCTGGTCACATGACATTAGATAAAATTGTTGCAGATATAAAGCTCATGAAGAGCTTAAGCGGGGGTGTTCCATACTTCGTTTTAGGACCTCTTGTAACAGATATAGCTCTAGGGTACGACCATATAGCCACAGCAATAGGTGCAGCTATAGCTGCAGCAGCAGGTGCAGACTTTATATGCTATCTAACACCATCTGAACATCTATCTCTACCAAATGTGGAACAAGTCAAGGAAGGACTTATAGCAACAAAAATAGCTGCACATGCTGGAGACATAATTAAACGTGGTTCTATAGCAGCTCTACATGATATAGAGATGAGCTTAGCTAGAGCAAATCTAGATTGGGAGAAACAGATAGAGCTTAGTCTAGATCCAGAAAAAGCTAGAAGCATACATACACAGTTTAGAGAGAGTGTTAAAAGCTGCACTATGTGTGGACAGTTCTGCGTATTTATTATCATTGAGAGGTACACAAAAGACAGAAATATACCATCTGTTCAAGATCTTCTAAAGAGATTCAATAAAAACACAACACTAAATGTATAGATAAACTATATGGGATAGAACGAGGTGGACCATATATAGCCAGAATGGTTGATGTTAGCAATAAAGAGGAAGTCTATAGGGTTTCAGTAGCCAGAGGATGTATAAAACTTAAACCTGAGACCCTAGGGAAAGTGACAAATGGTAAGGTAGAGAAAGGAGATGTATTTACGGTTACACAGGTAGTAGCCATAGAGGGGGCTAAGAAAACTTCTTTACTATTGCCATTTTGTCACCAAATAAGAATAGACCATGTTGAACCACATATAATGTTGGAAAACAATAGAATATGTGTAGAGGTCACAGTAAAAGCCAGAGAAAGAACAGGCGTTGAGATGGAAGCTCTTACAGCCGTAGCCTTAGCACTTCTAAATATATGGGATATGGTTAAAAAGTATGAAAAAGATGAAAGAGGCCTTTATCCCTATACAGTAATAGAGAATATCATTGTTGTAGATAAACAGAAAACATAGATCCCTAAATGTTAGGGCATATTTTCTTGTTATATGTTCAACAGAATTAACTTGGTATCGAGAAGAATAAAACTTTCTTCTAAAACCAAGTTATATAGAAATTGATATACTATGTGACACATGAGTTAGAGACAATACCTCAATTATTTTATAATCAAAATGCTCAAGAGAACGAATAATTTGGCTCGAGTCAGATAATACGAACACCTTTAGTGGTAGTTCTATACATTTAACGAGATTTAATTCAGACAATTAATACCTTTGATATGGAGACTAGTATTTGTATTAATATTCGTGCTCTAAATATCTTTATAACCTATTCCTCATCTATAAGTTTTTCAAGTTCACACATATGGTTCTTTACTAGATGCGATACCAGAGCTGAAGATCTTAAAAACTTCTTTCTACAGAATGGACATATACGGAGACCTCTATATGGAACAAGTTTCTCGATAGCTTTTTTAGCAGAAGAATATTTTTCAAAGTAGTGTTTATCACCAAAAGAAGGTTTTAGACCTGCAAGCCATCGAGCAATAGACTTAATCACCTTATCGCGATCCCGAGTATTAAGAGCCATGAGTACACCTCTTCTGCTCTTCTTACTATTTACGCTAGGTGCTACTTAAAATCCTTTTTGGAAATAAGTATGAAACAGTTACAATAACATGGGAATAAGGAATATGTACTCATTTTGTGAGCAACATATATAAATTCTTGCAGAAATGAGGACAAATGCTATAACGGAGACGTAAGAGGTGCTGTGATGTTATGGGTATTGATATAAGAGCTCTTCTGTCTCTAATACTTGTATTAGCAATAATCTTTAGCCATGGTTGTGTTGTTACTGATAAATACGAACTAGATGAATTTAGGCATGTTACTGTGGTAGCGGTTTCAACAAATGCAAATGGTAGTTATGTAGGTGTTTCTGCAGATCTCTATGTACGTGTAGTATATCCTGGTAATGGTCATGTGTATGTTGAGACACTTCCATTAAGCCAGCTAGATCTACAAGCATCAACAAGAATAGCTGCGTTAGTAGCTAGTTATGTAGCTGGTGTAAACTTTAATCACTACGATTTCTATGCCTCTATAAAAGCTAATACACCGATAATTGGAGGCCCTAGTGCAAGTGGTGTTACAGCAGTAGCTTTTGCTGCAGCATTACTAAAATTACCTCTCAATAGCTCGATAGTTATGACTGGCATGATCATGCCTGATGGGAGTATAGGTCCTGTAGGTGGAATTAAGTACAAACTTGATGCAGCTTATAGTCGTGGTGCAAAATTGTTTATAGTTCCTTATGGACAAACAGTAGACTATATACAGAAGGTGGTTACAGAAAGAATAGGTCCTCTAATTGTTACCAGAACAGTAACAGAAGCTATTAACTTGAGTGAGTATGGGGCTGGAATTGGTGTAAGGGTAGTTCCTGTAACTAATGTATATGAAGCTCTTGAGATATTTACAGATGGTAGATACAATGTCAGGATAAGTGATTTAGATGCTGATATGATGAATAAGGTATATTCTTCAATTAAGTATATAGTAGAGAACTGGGTGAGGAAATTAAAGGAGGAGGTGATAGATATAATGAATAAGAGTAAAGAAATAGAGGAAGAGGCTCTAGCAAAAGCTAGAGCTATGTACACAACATACACATACAGATACCTTTTGGGGTTTCTGAAATCCATAGATAACAATATATATAATCTAAGTAGAGAAGCTGAGTATATGGTAAATAGAGACAGCCTTTATTCAGCTGCATCTATTTATTTCCAGGTACTTACATATGCATATACAAGGCTTTATCTGCTCAATACAATACTGGATCCAAACTTCGTGAGAAGTTTCAGTTCATCGCTAAACAGATCCATATACGAATTCATAAATAGTGTACGTCAGAAGCCTATTCCCAGTAAAGCAGAGCTCTTAGTGGCTATAAATGTTCTCGATAGAGTATATGAAGCAGCTATATACATTAACAGAAGTCTGAAAGCAAGTGATTTAGAAAACGCTGTAAATTACTTAGCATACGCTTCTGCAAGACTCTATACAGCTAAATTATGGAGCGAATTAGCTAATGTAACAGATATGTATAGCGGTACGATAGATTTACACAATATCAAAGCTATGGCTATGTATATACACACATTAGCTCAAAACGTATACGCATATATAATGGCGTTCTCAGCCTCTTTGGGAAATCTACCCACAGTATTTGATGATGTTGAAGCTAGGTACAACATTCTTCAGAAAACAGATAACGATCTAGATAAACTCACCCTAGGCATAAGCTCCATAAGCTACATGTACTTAACCCTAGTCTCTATGTTCATACAATCTACGGAAGCTACAATATATACATTAAATAGAACTCTACACATAAATTTAAACATGTTAGGTAATTATATACCAATAGATGTCCCTCTCTATATCGAAATTATAGAAAACCTTGAAAACAATCCATATTCACAAATCATTATGTTGTCAAAACTTTCAATGATATTAACAATATACAGATCCATTATTTTGATAACAGAAAACAAATCCATTAACCGCAATACAATAAGTAGTGAAACTGTCACACAAATTCCGATTGGGGGAACAATACAAACAGCAACACAAACAATTATCATAACCCATACTATTACGGTAACACAAGAAAAATCAGGTTACAGTAAAGAATATGTAACAGTAGATAGTACCACAGCCAATTTATTGGATGTTGTTGCTTCTCTCCTTACAATAGTTGTGACAGTCATATTAGCAATACTTGTAGTCATATTCATAAAATTCATCGGTAAAAAGAACTATCAATATGCAATTTAATCAATTTTTATACCTCCTAATTCTAGAGAGTAATCAGCTGTGGTGATTATATGGACAGGACGTTATCCGTCGCAATAGTAATCTTATGTGTTACGGTTGTAGTGGCTGTAACTATATACATGGTTTCAACTAATTTGAAGAGCCAAGAATGGCTATGTGGCTACAAGGATAATGTATTTGTTGTGATTTATAAGAATATAAGGCCTTATGAACAGACATTCAAAGAGATACAATCATTTATAACGTACATTATCCAGTCAAATGCTTCAGATACATTAAAACTTGAGCTATCTTTATGCGTTGTTGATTTCAAGCAAATTCCAAGTAATTTAAAGGAACAATTAGATGGTTATACTATATATCCAGTATTTGTAGTATATTCATCTAAACTTGATCCACAAAAAACAAGAATACTAGATCTGATATTCAATAGATACGGATACACTTATTTTCCAAAACAAGATGCATTGGTGTACATCTACCTGTATCTTTCATCAAGATATGGTTATACATATCTAGATGCTAAAGAAATTTATCCAAATGTCGTGACAACGAAAAGTCCAGCATTAGATTATAATGAGACAACAATCATAGGCTCAATTAATGCAAAATACTATTTATTCATATATGAAGATGCCTACTGTAGTTTTTGTGCAAAAATGTATCAAGAAACTATCCCTAAGCTATTGAATTTAGTTGAAAATGGCACTGTAGCCATAGTTCTAAAGAACATGATCACACATGAAGAAGCTCTAGAGGTTCATAAGAACATAGTATCGCTATATCTCGAGAACAAGAATGGATTTCAAATATTTGAAATAATGAACGATATATATGCTATGGTAGCACAAAATTCAATACCTTCTTTAGAGAAGGTTAAGGACTTAATAACTAGAAGAATAGGTCGTTTGCCAGACCTAGATAGATATGGTGAAAGTGCCGAGAAGTTGATAAATTTCGAAACAATTGAAGCGTACAATCTTACTATATTCGGTACACCAGGTATAGTTATATGGAATAATGAGAGAGAAATAGGTATTGTTATTGTGGGGTTTAGGTCATATGAAACAATATTGAAGGCATTTGAGCTCATTAGTTAATGAGAACTATTTAACTTATCTATTTTTATAGAATTTAAATAGATCTATAGTGTGTCTGGGATTGATTTCGTTAACATAATTAGTAAGCATCATCTCTTTTACTTTATCTAAATCTCTTGTTTGGAATAGGACCCATGATAATTTGACGTAAGCTGTTTCTGGAATCATATCTTCACCAGGTATAACACCTATTTCAAGAAGTTTTCGTCCAGTTGTATACACATTCATATTGATTCTTCCAAATAATGTTTGTGTGGTCATAATAATAGGTATTCCTTCTTCTATAGCACGTTTTAGAGCATCTATGGCATAACTACCTATGTGTCCTAGTCCTGTTCCCTCTATTACTATTCCATGGAATTTCTTGTCAACAAGCATATCTATTATTTCGGTTTGAAAGCCTGGATAAGCTTTAATTAGTGCAACTCTTTCATCAAAGCCTATAGATACAGTTAATTCATCGATACTCTTTCTATGGATATATCTATTATTTATAATATTTATGTTGAGGTTTTGTATATCTACAGATGCTAGTGGTAAATCATTTATCGATTGAAAAGCATCTCGTCTACTACTATGCATTTTCCTAACCTTAACTCCCCTGTGTACATATACCTCTAGATCTGACGAAGAGGAGTGCATAACAACTACAGATTCAGCAAAAGGTGCCTTCAGAGTTGTTATTACTGCCGCCAAAAGATTTAGAGCTGCATCGGTACTAGGTCTATCGCTACTTCTTTGTGCTCCTACAAAAGCTATAGACGTAGGCAAGTTCCTTAAAGCAAACGCTATAGCCGAAGTTGTGTAGCCCATTGTGTCTGTTCCATGTGTAACTATAATTCCGTCAACACCATTAATTAGAGATCTATGAATATGATGAGCTATTGTTTCCCAGTGTTTAGGGGTCATATCCTCACTAAGTATGTTAAAAACGATCTCAAAATCATAGTTTGCAAGTTCTTTTAACTCAGGTATAAGCTCTATTAGTTCGCCAGGACTCATAGCGGGTTTAACAGCACCTGTTTCGTACTCAACCTTACTTGCTATTGTGCCACCACAACCAAGTATCTTAATCCTTGGCGTATCGTATTGACTTAAAGTATCTAAAGAAATACCTTCTGTTCTTTCTCTACATTCAATAGTTTCTATATTTAGAACTCTGTTAATATCTATTCCTATATTATATCCATTATCGAGTTTAACAATAATAGTATCAATGTGACTTAATTCATGTTTAGGCATAAGTATTCCATCTATAAATATATTGTTTCTTAATATGATTCTTATTCTACATCCTACTTTAGCATCTATTTTTTCAAGAAGTTCACGTGTACTACCTCTATATCCCGGTAACTTGTCTTGCTGCAATACAGTAGCACCACTTCATCTGTAGTCTATTAGAGGATTTGAATGAACGGCATTTAAACTTTATACCAGTTTTGCTAGTAGATCATCTAGATATGTGATGTTAAATTATATTAGCGATGGGGAGTTATGAGTAGGAACTCTGAATAGAGTACACATATACTTTATCTGTGAAATAAGGTAGCAGAATTTTAGAACATATTTAATTGTATAGTGTGTATGAATGTTTAATGCTCTATATCAGGCTCTATTTTTGGTGACTGCTGAACTTTCTTTAATTGATTAATATACATTTCATAGATTTCTTTAGTTGTTGTTGCTTCAGTAGGAGACTTATCTTCTCTCCATCTAATAAATCGTGGAAACCTTATTGATATACCTACATTAGGTTTAATCCATCCTTTGCAACATGTATGCACAGGTGATAGAGTGAGTTCTGCTCCAATTACTTCAATAACTACTTGTGGTTCAAACCATACATCGGCATCTATTTCACTATCTACCTTATAATGTTTGCGTGCAATTTTATGGGGTTCAAATATTTTTGGAAGTGTTGCTAGATCTTCATCTGTAAACCCGGAACCAACTTTGCATACTGTTTTAAATATATCTGTTTCAGTATCGTATGCTGCTACTAGTAAAGCTCCATAGCTTCCGGCTCTCTTACCTTTTCCATAGAATGCTCCAACAACAACAAGGTCTACGGTATCCGTCATTTCGCTTTTGTAATCTCTTTTGTATTTTATCCATAGCCATCCCCTTACACCAGCTTGGTAGATAGAATCTGTAGATAATGACTTAACCATAACTCCCTCCATACCGTTTTCGATAGCTTTCAAAAAGAATTCTTCGAGATCTTTTACATCTTTGACTATTACGTGTTCAGCCAATTTAAATTCGTCAGATTCTTCAGCAATTTTCTTCAACCATTCGCGTCTCTCAAGGATAGGTTTTAGTGTTAGATCTAAACCATCTACATATAGGCAATCGAAAAGCCTCACAACTACTGGGTATTCTTTTACGGCTTCAGATATCTCTTTCTTTCTCTTTCTATGCATAAGTTCTTGAAATGGTCTATAATCTCCTGTATCAGGATCTATAGCCACAATCTCGCCTTCAATTATTGCTTCATCAGTTTTGATGTGCTTCAAAGTCATTTCAGCTACGTCTGGATATCTTTGGGTTATCTCTTCGAGTCTTCTTGAGAATATCCATACTTTATTGTCTTTCTTATGTATCTGTGCTCTTTCACCATCATACTTAAACTCGGCTATACATGGAACACCAGATTTAGATAGAATATCTGTAGGATTGCTAGCTCTTTCAGCTAGCATAGGTCTTAAGGGAATACCTGGTGTAGGATGTAGAGATTTAAGTTCCTGATAACCTTTTTCAGCAAGTATCTTAGCTATGGCACCTAGATCTGGATAGATATTGTAAGCTCTCTCTATAGCTTCCCTAGGTGCTCCGAAAGCACCTGCAAGTCCATCCATTATAGTAGCGTCACCAACACCTAGTCTGAGTCTTCCCTCAACGAATCTCACAATAAACTTGGCCTCTTTTACATCAGCTGATGTTAGTAATGATGTTAGAAGCCTAAGCTTCATATCTCTACTTCCCTCACCTTGTAGCATAGCTATTTTCACTAACACGTTATATACATTTTCTACTGTGAGTTTTGATTCAACTACTTTAGCATTTTTTATGAATGCTGTAAGTCCTGTTACCTTATTTTTTTCTTTTAAGTTTTTCAATCTCTCAGCAACTAGACCATAATCACCAAGACTCTTATACAGCCTCTCTACATCGGCCTCAGACACACCTGTAGCTAAAGCAATAGCTTTCTGAATGCCTTTCTCTGCTACACCTAGTTCAGGCATACCCTTCCAATCAGGCCATAGAGTGCCCTGCAAGAGATATACAACTTTATCTATCACACTAGGATCTGACTTCTTAAACAGTGCAGCAAGAGCAGCAGCCTGTTGTATCTTGCTACTAGTCTTTTCAATTATATCTAGTACTTGTGCTACTACCAAGAACTCCACAGCTGTTTACCTAGATTTAATATTAATATTTAGAGAGTAAATATAGTGTAACGATAAACAGATAATACATCTCTAGTTTAAATAGCTACTATGGTAGTTTTGATCCGATGATGATAACTCGGCAAAAAGGCTTCATATGCCTTATCAGAGTTACGCTGAGGTATTACTCTAAGCCTTAAGGAGATAAACATAAAGTCCTATAGCTTGACTAGGTACATTTGATTTAAATTAAGCGATCACTATACAGCTTCTATAGTTATGTACTTTAACTATTTTACCTCTACATATATTGTTGTGAGCGTCCTTTACTACAGCATCAGTCCCGATAAGTCTCGCCACATTCTTAGGATCTGTGAACATCTTTACTAAGTCTTGGTTACAGTGCTGTCTAGCTTTACTCTTTCTCTATATCCTAGAGTGATCTTCTTAATGCTACTTGAGGCATAAAACAAACAAACTTACTCTAGCAATATTATCGCAATCAAGAGAAAATTTAAAGAAATTTGAACTTAAAAACTTATGTATTATAGGAGTATTTAAGTTGTACATTACTGTCTTATGCTGATCCTGTTGCTGGCGCTGATGCTTTTTCTTTTACAGAAGACACCATAGGTAGTTCTGGGAATTTCTCCTTCATTCTCTGCTCTGCCACTATCTTAGCTTCCTCAAGTATTCTTCTTGCTTCTGGTGATGTATATACATCGCCCGTCGGTATTCCTAATGCTTCACCTGTTGATATAACCACATCTCTTAGACCTTCCTCTATTTCTTGAAGTTCTAGCGACATTTCTGGCATTATTCCTCTAACAATATTCCTAAGTTCTTTTATAACTCCTGCCACAGGTACTAGACCACTTAATACATCACCTGTTACGAGTACCGTCTCTATTCTGAGTGCTACTTGTTCTAAAGCTACTTGGGTAATGCTTAGCTGTCTAACCATTTTCCTTATTTCAGCAATCTCATTTGCATACATTGCGGCTCTAGTTTCATCTCCTTGAGTAAGTGAATCAACAACTCTCTCAAATAGAGTTCTGTCTCTATCTCTCAGCCTGTCTATGAATACATCCAACTTGCTTACAATAGATCTTATCTTATAGTTAGCCATAACTAGCTTCTGCTTTATTGGCTCTTTACGCTTGAAGACTTCTTTAACTTTCTCTGCTACTGTTGGTCCACCTGCCCATCTTTTCTCGAAATCTGATATAGCCATATGCTTTCCCACATATAGTTTTGCCGCCATAAACACTATAAAAGGAGTACAGCTCAATACCTATACTATTACATAGTATATATTGTTAAAATACGAATGTCTCGTTTAATATCTTTGGCAATCTATAAAAGCTTTCAAATAGTTACGGATAAGCGGGCATAAAATTGAAGTGCATAGGTATATCTGGTACACCTGGTACGGGAAAAACATCTGTAGCAAGAACTCTTTCACAAATACTAAATATACCTCACATTGATTTAAGCAGTTATGTAGTTAATAACAACCTATATACACACTATGATGAAGAGAGAAGTAGTTACGTAATAGATGAAGATAAAGTTAGGGTTGGGATAATCAACCTATATAGAGAAAAAGGTCCTATGATTATATCAGGACACTATATAGAGATAATACCTAGAGATATATTTGAAATAGTCTTCATACTGAGACGGAATCCTCTTGAACTTATTGGTATACTAATTGATCGTGGGTGGACATATCAAAAGATTGCTGAAAATGTTGAAGCTGAACTTCTGTCCATATGCACATTGAATGCTATAGATGAGTTTGGTGAGGATATTGTTGTAGAGATAGACGTGTCATCAAAATCTTTAGACGAAGTTGTGCAAGAAATCGTGAACATAGTACATAGATCAAAAACATCATCTCGTGGAATAAGCATAGATTGGACTGCAATGCTATCTGAAGAAGATTTGGAGAAAGTGTTAAAATTCATAGAAAAACATAAGGCATGATTATGCATTACTATTATTCCTATCAGAGTTTCTCTAATTTCTTTTTAGTTCTTTCTCTAATTTCTTTTGCTTTTTCCTCAAACTCTTTAATTGTAAGTTTTGCTGCGTTTTCAAGATCTTTTTGATCTAAATACAGAATAAGGCTTTTTAAGAACTTTATAGCACATGATTTTGAATGAAAATTTACTTCTTTTCCTGCAAGACTGAGCCTTATTCCTTGACCCTCATGAAATATTCTTCCACAGACAATACATTCATACACTTTATCCATGATCTTCACTTTCGAACATCCAAATTAGTACAAAATATTGATCTTGGTTAACTACTCTTCTTCAACTTCTTCATACTTGGCTATAGGTTTTGCTAAAACTCTATCTCTTATAGCATTAATTATTTTAGTTGCCTCATCAGCACTTACATGTTTTGCGGATTGAATAACCATTGATAGAACCTCTTGCAATATATCTTCAATTGATTTACCTGGTTCTACGACGAGTTTAACTTTATCAAATATAGCGGGGGTGGGCTCTATAACAGCTCCTCTCTTTAATACACCAATATTTTCGTTAACTACTGTAACTATAGCAGTACCTACTTCACGATCACCTAATTTAATGGTATATACAGTGTCGCCATCAAATGTTTCACCAAGCTTCTCTAGAGTATATACTACAGCTGCTGTTGAAATTTCTACTGCTTTAGTTACTAATTCCTTAGTAACTTTATCTACCTCATCCTGGGGCATTCTCCTAAATGCCTCTATGGTTAATGTGTCCCATAACCAGTTGATGGATTTAGTAGCTTCATCAATATCATAATCTATCCTTATTCTTACCACATCTCCTTTATCTATCTTAATTCGTTCAACAAGCAGTGCATAGAGAAATCTATTCAACTGAGCTACGGCTAAAGCTATTCTTTGACCCCATTCCTTATCTTTTCTGAGGTAATCCCTTAATTGTGCAAATAATGTTCTCCTAATTTTATCAGCATAAGCACCTGCTATAACAAAACCTGAACTAAGCTTAGGCATAGCGTCTCTACCCCTACACCTTTAGAAGTGTGTTAAACAAATAATTAAAGTTTTTGTTACCTAACCATATATAATTCAATACTTGTACAATGTTTATAGATGATTTTGTGCTATACAGTTGTCCAAAGGTTAAATATAGTGTTATTAAGCTCTAAAGACTAGATAAAGTTATAGTATTAGAGGTGTTAGATAAAGCAGCTAATGAGGTTAGTCAGTGAAATTATGTCATTAGAACTAGAACTTGTAGATGTTTACAGATATGAAGGATTTGTCGGTAAGAGGTTTAGATTCAGGATTAAAGGTACTAAGATATATGTAAATGTTCTTGCAACCACCGTAGAAGACGCTGTTGAAAAAGCAAAAGAGTTAATAAAGCAATTGGAGTTAGAGAAATATGTTAAGTTATCAAAGAGCTAATATAGTCCAAAGTACTGAGTTTATGTAGGTAGGGTGTGTGGATGATGTATTTACGGTATTTAAGAATAACAACAGTGCTTGTTATAGTTATAACTGTTTTACTGCTCTCATACTACCTCCATATACCAAATAATCCTCCTCCACTTGATAATGTTGGGCTTATGTATACCGACATTGTGTACGGTCTTTTCAATCCAATATTTCGAGATATAGTTAACCCAGATGGTACACCTAATGGAGAAAAAATAAACAGTAAGTGGTTTAACAATGAGGCAGCAATGAAATTACTATCATCAGAGAAGTTATGTCCTATTCCTTACAGAGACTATAAGTTTGAATATCCACCCATTATAGGTTTAATGTGGTTTATTACGACATGTACATCTATACATATGACATTACCTGAAAGATATACAGGTTCAGATTACTATAGGTTATCTGAAGTAATGGCTGAAAAACATTACATTCTACAATCAGCGATAATAGCACTATTCTTCATTGTTACCACGTTATATATGTACAGAATAGTTTCTGCATACAATTCATCGTTGAAACGGATAATAATATTTGCTATACTTCCATCAACAGTAATATATATGATATACAACTGGGACATCATAACAGTAGCATTCATGGTTATGGCTCTCTACTATCTATTTAACGAAAAATACTTACTCTCAGGTTTGCTATTAGGGCTAAGTATAGCAACAAAACTTCTCCCTATAATGTTTGCATTAATACTGATTTACGATATCCTTCAAAAATATAGATCGAACAATTTCCCTAAACGAAATCTGATCGATATATCTACTGGATTGATTATAACAGGAGCCTTACCCTATCTAGTGATTATGATTGTATCCTACAATGGATTTACATATTTCATAGATCATCATTATAACTGGTACTGCGAAAACTGTATATATTCAATTATTACACAAAATGTGTGGAGCCCCTATAACAGAATATACGCAATGTTTTTAGTTATAGTGTTCTTGCTAATTACAGCCTCGATTGAGATAGACCTTAAGAATCCTAAAGAAGTATTAACTATAGCTCTTATATCAATGATAATCTCTACAACATTGAGCTATGTGTTTTCGCCTCAGATGATGCTTCTAATATCCTCTATAGCTGTTCTTGTCCTTCCATTGAGGCAGCTAATATTCTTAGTAATAGCTGATGTAGCGAATTTTGGTATAATGTATCTATTCTTTAAAGATTTAGAAGCACGGCAATGGCTCTCGAAATACCTTGGTATAAATATAAAATTGGAATACGCTCCCCATGTTTCAGACTCACCCGTGCAGATTGTTGCCATGATAAGGAATGTAATACTCATACTGATACTGCTAGAGTGCATTTATACAGTAGCCAAGACAAAATTCACATCCAGAACTTCAATTATAGAAGAACCTAATAATACATCAGCTGTATTACAATCTTAATATGAATTAATTAGTAAACTAAACGAGTGGCGCGCATACTATGAAATAGATAATATAAAAAGCTTAAATATCACCTACGTCCTTAATTCATTAGAGTAGTTTTCGTGATGATTATGAGTACTTCAGCTGAAGAGCTGAAAGCCTTCATCAGAAGACATATAGCATCAAAAACGCCAGGTCTTTTCGAGATTCTCAATAGTTTCTCTGTGAAACGTTATGGTATTAAGATCCTGGATCTCTTCTTCACTTCTCCTGAAAAACTTGTTGAATTGCTGATGAATTATTATAGAGATAGTTATACAGCGAAATTCACACTTCAATACCTATTTATACGTCCTCTTCTGGTTAAGATCAAGAAACTAGATCTAGAAGAAAAAATAGTAGAAATGTTACTTAATGATCCTAAAGAGTTTAAAAAGTTGTTAGAGGATCTAAATATAGTCTAGTATCCTGTGACTATAGTTTATGTTTAATTGTTTCGAATAATCATTAGTATTGATACAATAAGTTTTAAGTTTGTTGTGTTTCTCTGGTTAAATATGTCTACAGAATTCAATAAAAAGTGAGGTGATAGTCATTAGAACCTCGCATGTGGGGAGCTTTCCCTTAATTTATACCCATGAAAACATTGAGAAAGTGTTACTGGATCTATACAACATAGGTCTAGATGTTCCTCCTTATCCACAACTACGTAGTTTCATAGACATATATCTAAAACCCTTAGAATCTGCTGGACATCTATATAATAGAAATGGGTATTACTATCTCGTCAAAGATAGAGTTGATAATATACCTAAAACAAATGTGGTTATCTATGAAGCAGAAGACACAGTAAATACTATTAAGAAACACAACCTCTTGTTTAAATGGATTAGAGCTCCTATTACAGGTGTTTTCACTCTAGCCTCTAGAATATATGTTACTGATGGTGATAGTAGAAGTCTTGCATCAACATGTTTATCTAATAAAGAGCTAACTTTAGGAGTATTTAGAGAATTTGTTAAGAATATTGTTAAGTATATGATTGAATTAGGATTCAATGTAGTATTTATTGATGAACCTGTGTTTAATTATATCATAGGTAGAAAGAAGATATTGTTTGACTATAGAGATGAAGAAATAATTGATGTAATTGATAGTGTTGCTAAAGTGCATAGCGGTATTGAGTTTGGGATACATATATGTGGTAAGATAAATACAAGGATCATAGACATAATTCTACAAGCTCAGAGAATTAGGTACATAAATATAGAGCTCCATGACTCTCCATCGAATATTGATCTAGTATCAAAAGAAAGCTTAGAGAAGTACGATAAATTTATTGCTCCTGGTGTTGTAAGTGCACAGAAACCTTATGTTGAGAGTGTTGATGATGTTTTCAATATTTTGAGAACTATATACACTAAAATTGGGGATAGAATTGATCTTGTTTCAGGTGATTGTGGTTTTGGAGGATTTAAAGGTATGTTAGGCAATCAAGAGAAAGAATATAGTATAGCTCTCAATAAGCTTCGAGTAGTTGTAGAGGGTGTTAAAAAATTCAAGAATTTATCATCTAGTAAATGATATAGCCTGTGTTTGGTATGATAGATGAGGATATGTGCATTATTGTCGGGTGGTAAGGACAGCAACTATGCACTTTATAGAGCTCTACAAGAGGGTCTAGATATAGGATGTATTATTGTGGTTAAGTCTGCTGGAAATGACAGCTGGCTGTTCCATACAGTATATCCTGAGCTAGCTGTTCTTCAAGCAGAAGCTATGGGATTAAGAGATAGAGCGTACATAGTTGAAGTTAGTGGAGAAAAAGATAAAGAATTCATAGAGTTTAAAGAAGCTTTAAGTAAGCTGAAAAATACTATAGATTTTGACGGACTTATTTGTGGAGCTATTGCGAGTCAATATCAATTGTCTAGGTTTAAGAAAGTTTCAGAAGCTCTTGGATTAGAGCTTTATGCACCTCTATGGGGTATAGATCAAGTAGAGTATATGAGAAAGTTGGTAGAGGAGGGCTTTGTATTCATTATATCTAAGATATCGACTATGGGGTTACCTAGAACTTTCTTAGGTGTATCTGTAGATAAATCTATAGTTGAAAAAATTATAGTATTAGCTCAGAAATATGGATTTAATCCATCATTTGAAGGAGGTGAAGCTGAAACACTAGTTGTTACAGCTCCTCATTATGCTAACGATATATGTATTGAAGGTTCAAGAAAATCTTTATCAGAATTCGAACATATCATTGAAATACATAGATATTGGCTTGGGAAGAAAGGTTCGAACTGTTTATCTATTTCTGGATAAACTTTCACTATATTTATTTATCTATTCTATGGATTTTATGCGCGATATAAAAAAGCCTTCACATTCGTCAATATGTGGGTATGTTCTATAAACTTTATTCCATATATTATAGACTTTGTATCCTCTTGATGCTGGTATAGTTATATTCTCTAGCTCTATATCATGTAAATGGAGGATTTTTTGAATTATTTCTTCTCCTTCTTCTGGAAGTATTGAGCATGTAGCATATACTATTCTTTCGCTATGTTTTATGGCATTTTTGAGTATAGCAAACTGAATATACTGCATTTTCTTAGGTATGTCTTGATTCATAAGCATAATCTTTATAGAAGGATCTTTTGGTATAGCACCACTACTGCTACATGGTGCATCAACTAATGCTAAATCAGCACGTCTAGAGAGAGTCACGATCCTACTATCAGTTAAGGCTAAGTCAACTCTATCTACATTAACACCGTATTTTTTAAGTAACACCTTCATAGACATCAATCTTCTCGGAGATCTATCTAATGCAACAACTCTAGCTTTATTTTCAGTCAGTTGCATTATTAAGGAGGTTTTTATTCCAGGCGCAGCAGCAAAATCATATATTAAGTCGTCAGGCTTAGGATCCATAGCTATAACTGTCAACACACTAGCTTTATCTTGAATAATAGCGGCACCTTCTTTAACGATCTTTAAACTTCTCACAGGTATTGGTGAACGTAATACTCGTACTATAAATGGTATGGATTTGTCTACATTAAATTCTATTCCATCACTATCTATAAGATGTAGAGCTTTATCTATATTGATTTTAAGTGTATTTATCCTTAACCATATTATTCTCCTATTCATGTGCTCCAGCATTTCTTCTACATCATTTTTATCCATAATTTCCAAAAGTCTATAATAAATCCACTTAGGGTACGAAAGACGTTGCCAAGGCTCTAGACTAGTTATATTATCCTCTAATTCACCAAAATCTCTAGCCATAACCTTGCTTAATTTTGATGGTATGGTTAAACCAAGCTCCTTTAATTTTATGTATAGATAAAGCTTAGCAAGAGCTCTATAACTCACATTTCTTCTGCCACTCTTTTCAGCTACACTTCTGAGAAATATGTATCGGGAAACAAAATCATGAACAATATTAAACAAGTCTTCACGTGTAAACTGAGGCGAATGACAGCTATATTTTCTGCATGTATACGTGAAAGCTCTATCTATATTTAGATTCTGTTTTTCTACCAAATATATAGTATTTGAGATAACGGCTACAATATTGTCAACGTTTATACCCATCAATATCACTTCTAGATATCTAGAAACTTTCTAGTATAATATAAGGTTTAACTATACTATGTTCCAAATATGGACGTAAAGTATACTTGTGTATTTGATATTATATAGTGCTCCAGATATATGGAGTTTAATAATGATTAGATGTGATGCGCTATTAAACTCCATACATGATTTATGATAAATTTTATAAATTTTCCGATAACTTTTATACTCGAGTACTTAATATAGCAAAATTCGTTAAATCAGAACTTAAATATGGTATATTAACTAGTTAACCTCATTAGATTAAGTACAGATAAATTAGGTATCAAGATATGCAAGATATAGATGAAAAAGATCTATCTATAATAAATATATTGTCCCGAAATGCCAGAATAACTTTTACCGAGTTGGCTAAGCATGTCAATCTTAGTGATGTAGCTGTAATAAAGAGGATTAAGAAACTGGAAAATAAAGTCATAAAAAGATATACAATAGAAGTTGATCCTCGAATGCTTACATATAAAGTTGTATCTATTACAGGTATTGATGTAGATCCAGATAAGCTGTTCTCTATGGTAGATTACCTAAAGGTGAAAGATTATGTCAAAGGCTTATGGCTCGCAACCGGAGATCATGCATTAATAGCTGTTATATGGGCTCAAGATGAAAACGAGATTTCGTATATTCACAAAGAAATCTCAAGTATTGAAGGAGTTAAGAGAGTTTGTCCCGCGATAATTCTCAGAACTGTAAAGGATGTAGATATGTTATTCAAATTAGACTAATATTTATAAGCATTGTATCGAACTTTAGAGTTTTATTATGGTACAGATACATTAGCATTGTTTTTAATTGTCTACTGCTCTTTACCTCCTTTCTCAAATATAGATCTTAAGATCTGGAGGACAATATCTTCTATCACATTACTACTGCTTTTCTTTTCTATAGGTGGAGATACTTTCTCTCCCTTTACAGCTTTCATAGCTCTTTCTTCAAAATTCTCTAGTATTAACTTAAGTTCGAATTCATATAGAACTCCCTCATACTTCTCTTGGTATTTTATTTCACCACTCTCATCAACATAGAGCACGATTGTTGTTGGTGATGCATGTACATCATAATGTTTAAAGCTCTCTGACGCAGCTTTAGACGTACAATCTCTAGCGAACCAGTTACATAATATTACAACAAAATACAAATTGTTTTTTGTGTTGGCATTATTTTGAACAAATGGAAACCATATATTGTCGTATTTTCTACAAGCAGAACATTTAGCGTTATCGAAATACAGCACATATATACCTTTTTTATCAGGTTTATAGGAATCTCCATCAGATCTTAGGAATATCCATACGCTATTCTTGGGGTCATAAAGATATATACCATTCTGTGACGTTTCATTAACAATCTTGAGCGTTGAACTACTATCGCTCATCAACTATACCTCTATACTGTTACTACAATCTAACTTAGCTCTAATAGATATTTCAGAAGCTATATAAGTGTAACTATGTAAAAACATAACAGATATGTTAAAACATATCATGGCTTAACTCGGAGAAATATTGACAATGATAGCATCCTTGGAATCGGTTTCAGTAAGTTACATCATACAGAAATTTTCATGATGTTGTACAAGTATGGTTTAATGTGGGTGTGTTGTGTTAATTAGTAACCCGGTCCCGGCTTAGGTGGGCTACGGCCCCTTTCGGAAGCCACAGCCACACCTAACACGGCTGGCTTAACTTCCGGGATCGAACGAGTCCGGGTGTTACCCAGCCGCTATGGCCGGGCCGGGCTATAGTCATCTTTGTATGTCCTGATTTATAAGCTTTAATAAGCCTATGATGTTATAATTGTTGTTTTTTCTGTGTATATAATGCGTATATGTAGTCTATTACCATATTGTTTCCACATTTAGGACATGAACCCTCAATTTTTCCAACGAAATCTCCTTCTCGAAATTCTCGTTCGGCACTATAATCTTTGTTTAGACACTTGATTACTGTTGTGAATTTGTGTGGAATTTCTTCTTGATATATGTGCTGTCTTTTCTTCATATAGCTGAAACCAGCATGAATCATATAAACAATCATGCCTAAGACAGCTATTATGAGTATAAGGGTTAGCGGTGTATCTGTCTGTAGATGTATGATCATCATTTAATATACACCGACTGTGTTTCCTATTCCCACAACTATAACGTTGTCTCCAGGCTTCGTTCTATTTTTGATAATATCTAGAACTATTTCGTAAGCTTTTTCAACTCCATCAATAATTTCTCGCTTTATGGGCTTAATGGCTTCATCATTACTCATCTTTACTATAACGGCATCAAGTGGTGCATTACATTTTACTGCTATTCTCTCTATCTCTATTTTTTCAGGTCCAGGATCTCCTATGGCTGCTCCAACACCTTCGGCTACTAAACCTGTTTTTTCACCTTCAAGTTTAAGGGCTGCATCTATTGTTATAATTCGTGCTACTTTATAGGAAAGCATTTCAGCTATTTTGGCAACAGCCTTTCCTGGTCGTCCTACTGTAGAGCCAGGTCCTTTTGCTTTAATTACATATACATTTCTGTTCTCGATATTAACGACGCTATATACGGTATCATCCTCTATATCTATTCTAGATGCGTTTCCAATTAGTTTGTATGCAACTAAAGGACCTACACTATCACCTATGGGGATGCCTTTGACTATACCATCAATAGCCTTAGCGTAAGGTATAAGCTCTCTAAGTAATTGAGGTAACATTAAGTATAGTTGCATTAATAGAACCCAGTTTTCGTACTTTCTACCTAGTAAATAGTAGTGTCTCAATATTTTATATACTGTATATAGAGCTGATGCTATAGATAATGATATGGCAATATTGTTTCGTGTATGTATACTGAGTTCTGGAGCAAGTTTTTCTAGATCATTTTTAAACTTCTGCTCATTTACCGTAATGACATGGTCTAATCTCCTTATGATATCAGTAGGCTCTATAGAGACAGGCTCTATAACGAAATAGTTCTCCAGAGTGGTATCAACAAACTTACTGTTATCCTTTATACCTAATCTAGAGAGATACGATTTAACTTTATTAATACTCTCAACAATAAGTCCCTCTATTAGTGATAATCTAGAGGCTACGCCTCGCTCATATCTAACGAATTGTGCTTTCTGTGGCAAATCCGTGAACAGATATAGAAAGAACATTATATAAAATAGTATTGAAAGTATCATACTCCAGTTATCGCTTCCTAACTGTTGTAGTACAGTAGCATTCATATCGTATAGCCCCAATATGTCTAGCTAGTTCTGTTATCTCTGAGTTATTAAATATCTATAGTTTGTTATCAAAATTTAATTCATTTATGAGATACAAAACACCATAGAAAATCAGCATTGATCTGTTGTAACTATTACGTTGCCTTGTTTATCGATAACTAATGTATGTTCGAATTGAGTTACTATTCCATAATTTCTTTCAACTAGAACAGGATATCTAGTCAAAAGCCCCTTTAAAGCAAGCTCTTGAAGTATTTTCTCGATTAAGGTTTCTGAGAAAATATCTGTATACCATCTTATTGCGAAAGGAAGTGTCCTTCTAAGTGAATATATGTATGAATAGAACTTGTGTGATTCGTTGCTAAGCTTACTTATTTTTTTGGGATTGTACACCAAAGCATATATGGTCACACTTTTTTTGTCTTCAACAAAACCAGCACCGTTTGTAGCAAATGGCTCTATAGCATATGTGTTTCCTGGGCGGAATTTCCCCAAGTTTAATTGGTCATTGAAGTTAGGGATGGTTTCACCTGCATGAATATCATATCTATCAATCCTATGGCCACTAAGGTTATATATGGGCTTGAATCCGTAATTCTTTATGGTTTTCTCTATAATGACGCCAATATCACTAAACCTCTTGCCAATAGCTACTGCGGCTAAAGCTTTCTCGAGAGCTTGTTGAGTAGCTTCAACAAGCGGTCTATGCATATCCGATAAAGATATTGTTGTAGCTGTATCAGCTATATAGCCATCTATATGGACGCCTATATCTATTTTCACAGCAGATCCATAGTTAATTGACGTAGCATCATTAGGTATTGGTGTGTAATGAGCAGCTATGCTGTCTATCGAAATATTTACAGGAAATGCAGGTTGACCTCCGAGTTCCATTATCCTTTGTTCAATAAAGTTAGCTATATCAATAAGCTTTAAGCCAGGTCTCACATACTTTTCAGCATCTTTTCTAACAGTACAGGCTATTTTTCCTGCACGTATGTATAGTTCTAGTTCAGCATTTTCCAAGTCTTTCACCATCTATCGGAATAAGAGGAGATAACCTAGTTTTATCAGATTCACAGAAACAGATTAAAACTAGATCTATATAGATCTCTTTGGGACGTTATATGGGTAGACTTAGATGGTTAGGTCATGCAGCTTTTGTTATAGAGTTATCGAGGTTAACTATGCTAATAGATCCTTGGATAACAAATCCATTATCTCACTACAGAAGTATTGAAGGGTTCTTAAAGGATTATAGCAAGGTAGATCTGATCATCGTTACACATGATCATGGAGACCATGTGGGTGAAGCCATCGAACTACTTAGTAAGTATAGAGAATCTAGAGTTGTGGCATTATATGAATTAGCTGAATACATAGCAAAAGAGGCAAGAGCTGTTGATAGAGCTATAGCTGCTAATATGGGCGGTCCTATAAAGATAGACGATATAGTTCTAGTTTTCACGGAAGCCACCCATAGCTCAACAAGATCCCACCCCAGCGGAGTAGTAATCATGTCGGATGAAGGTACCATATATCATGCTGGAGATACGGGTTTATTTATGGACATGGTGCTTATAGGAGAACTCTATAAACCAACAATAGCTTTGCTCCCTATTGGTGGACATTTCACTATGGGCATAAAGGAGGCAGTTAAAGCTGTAGAACTGATAAAACCTAGGTATGCCATACCTATGCATTACAACACTTTTGAGCTAATAAAAGCAGATCCTGAAGAATTTGCAAAATTAGTAAGAGATAGATTATCCTCAGTAGTCCCCATAGTATTAAAGCCAAATGATGTATGGAGTTTCTAACATCGATAGGCCGAGATCAATGATGTAGCAAGATATGGTGCTATATCGATTATTTGGCGATAAAAATATAATCCTAAGTCGTCAGATCTTCATATTGATAGATACGTACACTATGTATGCGGGGATGTATAATTGTTTTGAGTACAGAACCGCTAAGTAGAGGAGAACTAGAAATACTTTTAGTGCTTGTTAGAGTATCCCAACAACTATCAGTAGAAGAAATAGCGAGCAAGGCCGGGATACCTATATCAACTGTATTCTCAATATCAGAATTAATGAAGGAGAAAGGTTTAGTCGAGATTTTAGAAAACGAAGTTATGTATGCTAAGACTACCGATGAAGGCAGAAAATATCTAGAAGGATTACCTGAAGAAATATTGGTAAACGTTATTAGAGAGCATGGCGAAGAAATCGATATACATTCTGTGGAAGAAATTATGGGTAAAGATCTAGTAACAATAGCTGTGGGTTGGGCCCGAAGAAGGGGATGGATAGAAATAGTAAAGGAGAGGAATATAATAAGATTTGTACGTTATGAACCCTTAGTGAAACATCGCGAACTCTTGAAACAATTCCTAGAGGATAGAGAATTACCTAACGATATAGAAAACGACAGCATCTTTATAGAGCTTGTAAAAAGGAAATTGATAAATGTGTATAAGAAGAAAATCAAGATTGTTAAACTAGCTATACCTTTGGAGAAAGCGAAAGAGATTCTGAGCTATGGTGAAGGAATTTCTAGGCTCACTCATGAGGTTATAGTCAAAGAACTCTGGAGAAATTATACGATCAAATCCTACAATCTAGCGGCCTTACCTCCTATAAAGTATTTGGGTAAGAGGCATTTCTTCAAAGAATTCATAAAATTCATTAGCGAAATTATGGAGACTTTGGGTTTTGTTGAGGTAAGAGACGACTATGTTATTCCTGAGCTATGGAATTTCGACATACTGTTTCAAGCACAAGATCATCCTTCTAGAGATATACATGATATCCTTATGGTTGATGGTTCAGCCGATTTGTCGATGTTCAATGATATTGTTGATAGAGTGAAGAGAGTTCATGAAAAAGGTGGTTATTCTGGTAGTACAGGTTGGGGCTATGTATGGTCTCATCAAAAGGCAGCTAAACTAATATTAAGGTCCCATACCACAGCTGTAACTGCTAGAGCATTAACAGTATATAGAGAGCCTCCAGTTAGGCTTTACTCTATAGCCAGAGTCTTTAGGAGAGATAATCCGGATGCAAGACATTCGCCAGAGTTTACGAATTTTGATGGTGTTATAATGGAGAAGGATTTCAACTTTAGAAAGCTTTTGGGTTTACTGACACAGATACTCATGTCTCTAGGTATAGAAAAGATTAAATTTAAACCAGCATACTTTCCCTTTACAGAACCTAGTGTTGAAGGATACGGATATGTTCCAGGATATGGATGGATTGAGATCTTTGGTGCTGGTATGTTTAGACCAGAAGTACTCGAAATGCTGGGTGTAGAACATCCTGTAGGTGCATGGGGTATGGGTGTCGAAAGACTAGCCATGGTTGTTTATGGTATAGACGATATACGTCTTCTTTTCTCTAGGGACATAGAGTTTACACGTAAGTTCCCTATAATAAAGATCATTAAAGGATGAGAGTTATGCCTGTTGTAAGAACATCGTTAAGCAGGATGCTAAGGTTGATTGGAATAAATGATATAGAAAAGTTAAGGGATACACTATTTAATCTAAAATGTGAAACAGAAGTAGATGAAGATGGTACAATAGCGATAGAGGTTCAGAGTGATAGAATAGATATGTTTTCAGTTGAGGGTATAGCTTACGCAGCAAGGCTTTATCTGGGTTTGACAATACCTAAATCTATCGATTCTAAATCATTTTTTAGAGTCTTTGTAGAACCACCATTAAGGAGACCATATATAGGAATAGCAGCTGTAAAAAACGTTGAATTAGATGAAGAAGCTCTCAAAGATTTAATAGAATTCCAGGAGAGATTACACATAACGTACGGTAGACATAGAAGGAAGATTGCGATAGGCTTACATGATTTATCTAGAGTTTCGTCTAACACTATAGTGTATAAAGATGTCGATATAGATAGAGTAGAAATGGTACCGCTTTTCTCGGAAAGAAGAATTAGTATAAGAGAGGTATTAAATTCAACAGAACAGGGAAGTTTATACGGTAGTATAGCGATACATGGAAATATGCACCCAGCCATTATTGTTAGCGATGAAGTTATATCGCTTCCACCAGTAATAAATAGTGATATAACCAGGCTCGAACCTTCATCTAGAGATATACTTATTGATGTAACAGGGACAGATTTCAACTCTGTTATCAATGTGCTAAACGTTATAGTTCATGCATTGTCATTCTATGGAGGTGAAGTTTTAGGTGCCGAAATTTACTATCCTGATAGAACTACAGTTACACCAGACCTTAAGTGGAGAGAGATTGAGATTGACATAAACTTTGTTGCAAGGTGGCTGGGTCTAGAGGTGAGGAAAGTAATAGAAGAAAGTAATAAAGCTCTACAAAAAATGGGCTATATGTTCAAAGAAATAACTAACGAGAAGATGTCAGTTCTAGTTCCACCATATAGATGCGACATAATGCATCCTGTAGACGTAGTAGAAGATATAGCTATAGGGTTCAGATACAATAACTTGGGTATAGAACTTGTAGAACCAGTAAAGTCGGTAAAGCTAAGGGTAATGAGGAAAATCGATGTAAAGTCCTTAGCGGAAGTGTTAAGTGAGGTACTTGTAGGTTTAGGCTACACAGAGGTTAATGTTCTTTCCCTATCATCATCTAAGACTATTGAGCTCGTATCTGATGAACCTTATCTAAAAATCATGAATGCATTATCTAAGGAACTTGATGCATTGAGGAACTCGTTAATACCATCTATGCTTACAGTTTTGCGGGATTCACAATATGTAGCTCAACCAGTAAAAATATTTGAGATAGGTGAAGTAGTAGAAAAGTGTGATACATGTTATACAGGTTGGCGTAACTCTCTTAATGTATTGTTAGCTGTAATGGATAGCGAGATTAGGTTTGAAGATATACATGCAGATCTATATGCAGTTTTAAGGGAACTCGGTCTAGAGGGTAATTTGACTATAAGAGCTTGTAGGAAAAAGACCTTTATCGATGGTAGATGTGGATGTATATTATATGGTGATAAAGAGGTAGGGGTTATAGGAGAAGTCCACCCTGAGATACTCAAATCTATGGGTATAGAATATCCGATAGCTATGGCAGAATTAAAACTAGATACGCTAGCTAAGGTTATCAGAGGTTTAAAATGATCGGTATCAATTAATTATGTAGAAGATTAAACAGGTATGTAGGCCATGGATATAGATAAAAGAATAGAAATAATCAAGAGAAACACTGTCGAAATTGTAACAGAAGAGGAGTTACGCGAAATGTTAATCACAGGCAAAAAACTTAGAGGCTATATAGGTTTTGAACCTAGCGGCATAATGCATATTGGGTGGCTTATATGGATGTACAAATTTAAGGACCTTGTAAATGCTGGTATAGAAATGACGCTTTTTGTTGCTACATGGCATGCGTGGATTAACGATAAATTAGGCGGTAATATGGAATTGATTAAAGCTTCAGCTAATCATGTTATCAAAGTTTTAGAAACATTAGGAATCGAGGTCCCAGGGTTCAATGTCGTATATGCTGGTGAACTTGTTGAGAGATCCAGCTATTGGGAAAGGATATTGAGAATGTCTAAAAGAGTAAGTTTGAGCAGGGCTAAGAGAGCTTTAACTATAATGGGTAGAAGAGCTGAAGAAGCAGAACTAGATTTCTCGAAGCTACTGTACCCGTTTATGCAAGTGGCAGACATATTTGAAATGGATTTGGATATAGCTTTAGGTGGAATTGATCAAAGGAAAGCACATATGCTAGCGAGAGATATTGCTGAAAAAATGGGATTGAAGAAGACTATAGCTATACATACACCATTACTTCCATCGTTAAGAGGTACAACGAAAATGGTTGGTGTTGAGGGTGAGGTAGACGATATATTATCTCAAGTAAAAATGAGTAAATCTAGACCTGAGGAAGCAATACTTGTTACAGATAGTGATGAAAACATCCGAATCAAAATCAGATCAGCTCACTGTCCTCCTCGCGATGTTTCGGATAACCCTGTGATGGCTATAGCTAAGTATATAATATTTGCTGAAGAGCCTAAGAGATTCATTATAGAGCGTCAAGCTAAATATGGTGGAACAATAGAAATATACACATATAGAGAACTAGAAGAACTATACACTGGTGGGGATCTTCATCCTCTAGACCTAAAGAATGCTGTGGCAGAAGAACTTATAAAGATTATTAAGCCTATAAGAGAATCGTTACAAAAAGAACTTGAGCTTTGGAAAAACTTGACTGAAATAGAAAGATCAATAACTAGGTAAGGGATTGATAAAGATGGTAAAGTATGTTATAAGAGCGAAAATAGAAGTTGATGGTAGTGTAGATAAATCTGATATCATAGGAGCTATATTTGGCTATACTGAAGGTATTTTTGGTGAAGAATTCGATCTCAGAGACCTACAGGATAAAGGAAGATTGGGAAGAATAAGTGTTGAAGTAAAGTCACAAGATGGTAAAACTGTTGGGGAAATACTTGTACCATCAAATCTAGATAGAATAGAAACAGCATTACTAGCTGCATTACTTGAAAGCGTTGAACGCGTAGGTCCATATCAAGCAAAGATACAGATAATAGACATAGTCGATATTCGTGCAGAAAGACTTAAAAAAATAATGGATAGGGCTTCAGAAATAGCGAAAAAATTCTTTCTAGAAAAAGCACCAGACATTAAAGAGGTACTGATCAAAATCTCTGAAAATGTAAGAACAGGAGAGGTGATTCTCTACGGACCTGAGAAACTGCCAGCGGGGCCCGATATCGATAGAAGTGATATCATTATCATAGTTGAAGGAAGAGCCGATGTGTTAAACCTTCTTAAGTATGGCTATAGAAACGTTATAGCACTAGAGGGTGCTCATGGATCAAAGATACCGGAAACAATAATTAAATTGGCATCTAAAAAGAATGCTATATTATTTGTCGATGGTGACAGAGGAGGAGAGCTCATAGCTAGAGATGTTCTTAAGGTTGCCGACATAGATTTTATAGCTAGAGCACCTTCAGGAAAAGAAGTTGAGGAACTTACTGGTAAAGAGATTGCTAAAGCTCTAAAGAATGTTATACCAGCTAAACAATTTCTGGAACAGATAGAGAAGAAGTCTACAGAGGATATTATTGAGGAAGTTAAGCCAGTTGAAGAAGCTACGGTTCAGCAACAAGTAATTGAGAAATCCGAAGAGATATCTATGGAAATACCTGTAGCAGTAATAGAAGAAGGTAGGAAACTTGTTGGAACATTAGAGGCTATACTTTTTGACTCTAAATGGAATGTAATAGAACGTTTACCTGTAAGAGACTTGGTTGAAAGACTGGGTCAAATAGATTATGGAAAAGTGCATACAATAGTTTTTGACGGTATAATAACGCAAAGACTGCTTGATGTTGCTTCAAGCAAGGGTATCAAACTCATTATAGGCGTTAGATTGGGTAACATATTAAGAAAACCTGAAAACATAATGGCTATGACTTTTAACGACATATTTGGAACATTTTCATAAACATGTTATTTTTACTCCTTCCTACTATAATCGAAAAGCGATTTACTACTTCTCGCCACTCCTTTTAAGTGATTTTCGGTGACCCCAAAGTATCCAAGTATTCTTATGACAGCGGGTATTATCTGATGTTCAATGTAATAATCTATGTCAATATCTCGCACATCAGTAGAGATATATGGTCTAGCTCTCTCGGAAATCTTTCCGTTTCCTCTACATATCACATACCCTATTTTATCTCCTACCTCAACCTTATAGCCCATATTGATGAGTTGTTTAGCTACAGCAATATGAGGTTGCATCGCTTCATACTCTGGTATAGGTTTTGTGATGGTTTTCCAAATAATGAATGAGTCTATTAATACCTTTCCTTCAGCTATACTCCTCTTTAAATCTTCAAGCTCTTTTCTAACATAATCTACAGCTTTTTTGTAATCTCCGGTCTTCAGAACTATTTCAGCAACCTTCTCTTGAATATTTTTAGCTATATCTGCCCAATCACCTCTAACAGCCTCAAATCCAACTATATCTATGAATCCTTCTGAGGTAAGACCTACATACCTCTTCTTAGCTTCTGTGAAGAACACTCTTTTATACACTTTATCGATCTTTATCTCAAGCCCCAGTTCACGCTCTATCTCATCTATAAACATATTTATCTTTTCGGGCTCATATTTAACAAAGATAGAATCTGTATCTCCATATATTATTTCCAAATTATACTTCTTGGCTAAATTAAACGCCATCTTGATTATCTGTCTACCATAAGCTGCAACAGCTTCTGCACATTCTTTACAATACCATCTAGCACCAGTCCAACCCATATAACCATAACAAGCATTTGCTAAAACTTTTAATGCTTTTTGTCTAGCATCAAGAAGTCTATATTCATATTCATTGTTTTTATATAATTTCATCTGTTCTCTAACGCTTTTTCTAGCTGTTATTAATGATTCAAGTGCAGATTTAAGGAAGGAGGTTGGCTGATTCAGGAATCTGTATCCAATTTCTGGAACTTCATAACAATCATTGTTTTTACATAAATACGGATCACGTACATAAGTATCTGGACCTATGTTGTATTTTATCATTATATTCGGATACATTGAAGAAAAATCAAGAACAGCAATATTTTCATGAATACCTTTTCTTGGTTCTAGAACTATGGCTCCTCTATAAGGTTCATATGGTCTTTCAGCTCTATTTGGAATCAATTCTCCATAATGATATGCTACCCGCATCAAATACCATTCAAGTCTAAAACCTACACTTGCGGTACCTACTTGATCTAATGGTATGCCGGTTACGCTAGAGAGTTGTATTGCGAATGGCAAGAATTTTTCAGCTATACCATACGTAGAAACAATATCATCTTCAGAGTACTTGAGTAATATCTCACGTAGTTTTTCGTCATCCCAATATCTGTGTATTTCATACCAAGGTACAGTAGTTCTCTTGCTTTTCTTCATAACCCCAAGATAATCCGCTACTTCATCTAGACTCTTAACTTTTATTTCAGCTATCTCTTCAGCAAAATCAAATAAGTCTACGTTTACACGTCCAGGAATAGATATATGACCATAGATGCTTCTGGAAGGTTCTGAACCTATTTTTCTAGATACATCAAGCTTTATACCTAAATGTCTACATCGATCGATAAGATAAGGCCAGTCAAATTGGTTAGAATTATAGCCAACAATTATATCTGGATCATATTTGCGAACATATTCTATGAACTCTTTTATTAAATTTCTATCATCTTTATCTCTTGCCGTAATCTTTACTATTTCTTTTTCAGAATTCATAAGTGATATTATGATTATAGGATCTCTATCAGGTCTTGGAGTTCCACGAGGATTATAGACCTCTATATCTATAGCTAGGATTCTGAGAGTAGGCAAAGATATTCTGTCTATGCGGCCAAGCACATCAACGATTTCAAATTTTTCATCTACTCTATAGCCTGAAGATACACCCTGTCTCATAACTTTAAATCTATTCCATGTACATGGATAAATATCATTGTCTATCAAATACCTCATTGAGAATCTTATATCAGCTTCAACTACAGCCCTAATTCCTAATAATCTAGAGACATGATTTCGATACTCACGTACATACTCCGGTAGCAATGTTGTTATTTTTAGTGCTGTAGCATGTTCACCATTGAAGCGTTTTTCCATAACCTCTATAGATAGTATAGGTGACTTAGGTATAGAGAGTTTCTTAATCTGAGTTATTATGGCCTCAAGCTTTTCTTTATTCGAGTAACTATATTCAACAATATCATAGAAATAAGGTCTAAACCTTCTATCTCTAAGTAGTACACGTTTATTATCTTCAGTCACCCCCCATATAACTACATGGGGTTCGTTGCCCAAAACCTCGTAAGATACATCAAGTATAAATACATCAATGGCATCTTCTTTATTGATCATTACGACTCCTACCTAAATATTGAATGTTTTAAGAAACTTATATGGATTTACGGACAAATCATGACATAACCAATATGCTAAATCTTATATACCTATAAACGAATTGTTAACAATTATGCTGACAAACATATTTAATCATTATATATGCATCTTCTCCATCTGGATAATAGTTTGAGATCCTGTTGATAATACTATAACCTAATTTTTTGTAAAGAGATATGGCGTCGATATTGGAGGTTCTAACCTCTAAACGATATTGACAAACATTAAAATTCTCTTTAAATACTTTCTCTATGTGTGCTACAAGTTGTTTACCTAATCCTTTTCTTCTGTATGCTGGATGGATACACAGAGAGATTATATGTCCAAAATTATCTTTTCTCACAATTCCAGCCACATATCCTATGATATTTGATTCTTGTTCTATCACTAAAAATAATTCTGGATAAAGTGTTAACAACATATACAGAAGTTCTTTAGGATAAGGATCCTTAAAACATAATGTTTCAAGACGATAAATGTTATCTAGGTCTTCTATTCTAGCTTGCCTAATATGCAATTTATATCTACCCTGAAAGCAATATATATGATGAAAGACTAGTGGCTACAATAATTATCAATGCATTCAATATATCGATAATTTTCATGGACACGATCTTGCTAAATTTTGAAGATTGATCAATTGAATATTTTAGAAATAAAGCACCATCAGTTATGAATAACGGTATAGCATTTACCACGAAGAGGCTGAAGTTTATTACCAATATAGTTGTTAGTAAAAATACTAAATTCTCAAACCATGGCAATCTATATAGCTTACCATTTTTTATAAATACAGTAGCAGAATCAAAAACAGCTCCTATACATGGTATTGTTTCACTATCTTTCTTATGAGCATTCAAGTATATGTTTAAAGATTCACAGAATCCATTATAGTCACAGATATCTATTGATATATTTGAACCTATGGGAAGCTCTTGTACTACTGATACAAATTTGTTAATACTATCTATGGAGATATTATTGATTGCCACTATTATGGTATTCGGTTTCAGATTTGCTACTCTAGCTGGACATAGTGATGTATTACAGATAGAGCAATTAATAGATGTTATCGCTACGGTTGTAGATGGTATGCCAATGATCATAGGTGTAAGTGTATTTATTGTTAATAAAATTAAGAAGATAATTAGCGTGGTTATAGCATTACCAAAAATGCCTGCAGAAACTATATTTATTTTCGATCTTCTTGAAGAATTGTTAAAACTATTTTCATCTAGCTCAACAAAAGCTAACGGCATAAAGAACATTAGTCCAATACCCCAGCTCTTAATTGATACTCCTTCCATAATTGCTATAAATGCATGCATAAATTCATGCACTATTACTGCTATGCCTATAGCTATAAATAGGTATGGAACTATATCTTGAAACTTAAAGAGTAGTGGCACCGGCACCATTACTGGTTGAGGCGCTATAGAGGAAGTTCCAGTTGCATATTCTAAAAATGATTTCACAAACTTTACTATCTCTGGAACAAATACAGAATAGAATAAAATTATGCCGAGGAGTGTCACAATTACGAATAATATGTGGAATTTTCTATCTATTGGTCTAGAGAAGTGGGGAGTTCTTTTCTTACCTATAAACAGGAGAACACCTCCTACAATAAATTGTAGTCTCAATCTATGTAAAGTTAATTGCTTACCTCGTGTATAAACATTTAATAATGTTGTAACAACAGTAAATATTGCGAAAAATACCAGTATATCCAATGCGTTATTCAATATCATACACCATACTGTTTGATGATCATGTTATGGTTAGCTATGTGAAAGAGGTTATATATTCAGATGAACATTGGCAGACTCTTAGAGATAAGCGAGCTAAGGGTTTAAAGCTACTTGAGGTACTTATGAACTGTGGCTATATGTTACCCATTATCCATGGCAGTGTAGCACGTGGAGATGTTTCCAAGGACAGCGATGTTGATGTGGCTTTACTTTATCCCTATCCTATCGGTATGATTAAAATGTGTCTAGAAGAGAACGATATTAATGTACATAACATTAGGATTGTTCAGCCTACACCTAGACATACACCTAAAGTATACGTATATCTAGATCCATATGAAGAAGAATCCATATCAATACCTTTAGCACCTCTTGAGAATCTTGAGATCGAGTACTACAGATTTAGCGGATATATCGTTAGAGACGATATTATAGCAGAAAGAAGGGTTAATGGGGTTAACAAGAACCTGTTACTCATAATACCAACTGATAGAGGTCATGTAGAGATACCTGTTCTAGGTAATGAGGGTTATGTCTGTAAGATATTGGGAGTATCCATAGATATTGTTAAAGATCGTACTGAAGCACTGATTAGAAGATCTCGTGAAGGTCATACAGGTTTATTTATTGATATAGATGTACCGTATTTTGAAGAAGTAGAACAATTTATAGAAAAACTCTGCATAAATAATATGATCTTCAGGAGAGCTGTGGCAAGATATGGGCTCTGCGCATAAGGTATATAGTTATGGTATTTTAGGGACATGGTATGGTGAAGTTCCTAATGGATGTAGGTACTGTATCAAGGGATCTAAATCGGTTATATTTGTTTCTGGTACTTGTGGTGTTGATTGTTTTTATTGTCCTATAAGCTTTGAGCGTAGAAAACCTAATGCATTCTATGTCGATGAAGAGAGATTTGCGAATATGATGGATATTGTAGATGAAATTGTCTTTATAAAAGCAGAAGGAGCGTCTATAACAGGTGGTGAACCCTTCCAGGTCTACTACATTGTTGCAAATATTATTAAGACTCTTAAGGATGTATTGGGAGAAAAGTTCCATATCCATTTGTATTCCTCAGGCTTCGGAACAACTAAGGAAGCCATAAAACATCTCGCATCTCTAGGACTAGATGAAATAAGGTTTCATATAGTTGATAGTAGTGTAATGAAACTTGTTGAATTTACTGTTAGAGAGACGAGCATGGACGTAGGTATCGAGGTTCCAGCTTTACTGGATTTTGATTGGCTATGGAGGATAGTTATAGATGCTGAAAAAAGTGGCGCAAAATTTGTTAACATAAATGAACTCGAGGTTAGTGAAACAAATATAGAAGACGTACTTATTCGAGGATTTAAACTTAGTGATGATGGTAGAAGCGTTCGTGGTAGTGCTGAAGTAGCAAAAAAAGTAATAGAGAAAGCTTCTCAAGAAGGATTGAACATCTCTGTGCACTTTTGTTCAGCATTATACAAGGATGTTATTCAGCATAGGAATAGGCTTAAGAGAAAATCATGGATATGTTCTCAACCTACAGATGAGCTTAATGATGATGGAACGATTAGGAGGAGGGATAGAGACATAGTACCCCTCATGCATTTATGTAGCAACTATATAAAGATATAAGTATTGTATACAGTATTACCCTAAGGTTACTGTAGATCTGTGTATAGCAACATTGATAATAGATAGAGGGGAAGATATGTGCCTAAAGAAGCATTACTCTACAGAATCATAGATCCTGCCAAAAAACTTGTTGAATGTACGGCTTGTCCCAGAAGATGTAAGATAGGTGATTCTCTGTATGGTTTCTGTGGAATAAGATGGAATTTCAATGGAAAGCTTTACCTAGTTTCACATGGAATCTCTATAGCTGTTGCTATAGACCCTATAGAGAAGAAGCCCCTCTATCATTTCCATCCAGGTTCAATGGTTTACTCGATGTCTACAACAGGATGTAGTTGGGCATGCCAATTTTGTCAAAATTGGGATATATCGCAAAGGAAAGTGATAACCGGCTGGAAGGTTTCACCAGAACTTGCAGTCGAGTTAGCTTTAGCTTATGGTGCACAAGGCATTACTTATACCTATAACGAACCTGTGGTATTCATAGAATATGCATACGATGTGGGTATACTGGCAAAAAAGAATAATCTGTTTAATACCATGGTTACAAACGGTTATATGACTGATGAAACTATAGATCTTGTTTCTAAATTTGTGGATGCTGTTACAGTAGATCTTAAAGGTCATGGCGATCCAGAACTTGCTAAAAAGATTTGTTATGTACCTAATGTGGAACATGTATTTAATACTTTAATTGAATTGAAAAGAAAAGGAATATTTATTGAAATAACAGATCTAGTAATACCTAGATATGGTGAAGACCTAGATAAGGTACGTAAACTAGCTATATGGATAACAGAAAACCTAGGTCCAGAGACACCAGTACATTTCTTGAGGTTTCACCCAGATTACAAAATGATTGATGTTCCAGCATCATCAGTAAAGATTCTTGAAAAACATATAGAGATAGCTAGAAACGAGGGCTTAAAGCATGTGTATATAGGAAACGTACCTGGTCATAATTATGAACATACCTACTGTCCAAACTGCGGAAGACCAGTAATAAAAAGGATAGGGTTCGATATAGTTGAATCAAATATACAAAATGATTCGAGATGTGGTTTCTGTGGATATAAACTCAACATAGTTGGTGGTGTAAATCCTGTGTATAAAACAGACAGATTTGTTTATCTACCGTTAGATACATATACAGAGTTCATACACATACCGTTCAATAATATAAAGAATTTTGTGTTAGGTGGGAAACAATAGAAATTAGTAGCAATATCGTTGATGCTCACTGTCACATCCATGAGTTTCCTAATGAGGAAATCAAAGATATAGGAAAGCTGGTAACATATCTTATAGCTGTGAGTGATGATCATCGATCATCTATAAGAACACTAGACCTTGCGAAAAGATATAGATGGATCATACCATCTGTGGGCTTGCATCCCTGGTCTGTAGATGCAGACTCTATTGATGAAGCAAAAAAGATATCAGATCTAGCTAGAGAAAAAGGTAACGAAATTAGAATTCTAGGTGAAGTAGGTTTAGACAAGAGGTTTAAGCAGGATACGTATCACCATCAATTAAAAGTTTTCGAGATATTTATCGAGTTAGCCAAAGAAATGAATATGATTTTAAATATTCATGCAGCGGGTGCTTGGAGGGAGGTACTTAATATACTTGCTAAAAATGATATACCTATGGCTATAATTCATTGGTATACAGGTCCCTTAGAACTTATTAAAGAGATAAACGATAGAGGTTATTTAATAACGGTAAATCCTACAATAGCTATTCAACAAAAGCAGAGAGATGTAATAGCACAGGCCCCTATAGACCTAATATTGGTTGAAAGCGATGCTCCCTATAAATACAAAGGCCTAGAGTTACATCCAAAACACATACCTAATGTCATTAAACACATAGCTATGATTAAAAAAATTAGTGAAGAAGAGGTACATGAAGCTATTTCAAGAAACATTTACAAGTTGCTGAAACACATATAGATAAATACAAGGCGTAATTATCGAGTTCATTGAAGTACCGTAAGGTTAACCAAGTATAAAAGTTAACTATTTTCTAGGTTTCCAGAAAGATATTAAATGTTCAAAATAAAATATATTCAACCCGGTGGTAAATTGTGTTGGAATCGCTGAAGAGGATGAAGGCATTATCTTTACCCAAAGAATATCCAGAAAATATAGACCTAATTAGATTAATCAACTATAGAACGTTTCTAGGATGTATCTTAAATGATGTTAGATGCGCGATAATGTCATTAATGGCAAAAGGTTATACTTCGGCTCTCGATATAGCTACAGCCTTAGGTTTTTCTAGAACAGCGATATATAGACATCTACATAGTCTTCGTAAAAATGGCCTAGTAATTTATAGGAATGGTAGATTCTATATAGCGGCCAGATTCTTCTTAGTATATGATGTAGAGCTAGATAGTGAAGAAAGCATTAAACTGAAAATATATGCTGACAAAGGCGGCTTTGCTGACGAAGATGTAGGGTTTGTTCTTGTCAAAGGTGAATCATGTAGATGTGATGTATGTAGTATTGCTGAAAGTTGTCTTAAGGCTGTCAAGAATTTGGCTCGAAAACTTGAAATAAAAGTAAGATCTGAAATACCTTTAGAAGCATTTACAGAGATAGCTCGAGAGGTAACATATAGAGATATCGTGAGTATAATAAAGAGTGGCTATCTGATAGTAAAGTCGCCATTTGATGAAGAAGGGCATGAGGAAAAGGAATAAAAGATGAAAAAACTAGTGTTCAAGCTTGATTATGCTGGAAAAATACTATCTGGCGAGAAAACCACCACAATAAGACTTTCTACAAATCTTAGGGAAGGAGATACAGTAGAAGTCTATGTAGGTCATGTTAGAATAGGTAAGGCATTAATAAAGAGAATCTATAGAAAAAAATTGAATGAACTTAGTGCTGAAGAGATAAGAAGCGATGGGTTTAAAAGTATAGAGGACTTGATAAAAACATTAGCTAAAATATATGGTAGCAGAAGAATAAATACGGATTCAGAAGTATATATAATTGAGTTTCAGTTATATTAAAGATATTTAAGAGATATAAACTCTAGCTTAAATAAAAATTTATGGAGTTTCATATTAGTGCGGGGGTGCCCGAGCCAGGTCAAAGGGGTCGGGCTTAGGACCCGATGGCGTAGGCCTGCGTGGGTTCAAATCCCACCCCCCGCACCAATTAATTGTTAATAGCTGTATGAATATACATTAAATATTGAATAAGATCATGTACTAATATCTAGATCCAGAGACACTAGATCTCTGTGCAAGAAACAAAATCAATAATTATACTGAATTCAAGGATATCATTTGTACAGATGGTGTCCTTGAATTCAGTATAATTTAAGTAGATACAAGTTGGTTGAGTGTGAGGTATTAATGAATGCAAGCATGAAAGAAATTAGGTATAGATTTAGAGAAACGTATAGGATGCTCATAGTAGTTGTTCTTCTCTCTATCGCGGGCCTGGTTATAGAGTTTGTTTTTGCCTACATGTATTCTTCAATGATACTTTATACAGATGTTGTTCACTGGATTGTAGATACAGCTCTGGAAATTATTTCACTAATAATGTTTTTCATTATATCCAAAATCTATAGAAAGTTTGATTGGAGTGTATTCATATTAGAGTACATGATATCCATTTTCGTGATCCTTGTTGTTTTTGGTTTCTATATACTGTCATTGATAGAGTATGTATCAGCACATTCTACTTCAATGATGGAACCCTCAACAACTAATATCTATCTAGCAATAATTACAGTTATTGGGGGCATCATAACATTTATTACGTTTTCTATTGAAAAGAAAGCGTACAGAAGGTTAAAGACAGAGATATTGAAAATAGACTCAACACATGCTATAATAGATGTTATAGTGTCGATAATAGTCTCTATAGGGATAGTATTAACTGCATTAACGAAGAACTTGATTATAGAACTCGTTGTAGTATTATTCGTGTTTTTTGTCGCTTTACAGACACTCCTAAGCTTAGCTAAGGATATACTAAAATCTATCCTGGGTTTTGAATCCAATCCTCATCTTAAGATAGAACTTGTATCGAGACTCAATAAGATTGTTAGTGACAAGGTGGTCTTAGGTAATGTTGAACTCAAGAAGATCGGATCGATTTACATAGCTAAGGTCGAGATATACCTAGACCCCAAGACAACAATAGGTGAAGCTCATAAACTTAGGGAGACAGTAAACATAATATGTAGAGAAGTATCTGAACTCATATATCATGTTGATGTAGTGTTTTATCCAAAGAAAAGATATAGAAAAGTTAGAAAATCTGAGAAACAATATTCAAGGAAGTACTAACTAGACATGAAGGCATCTAGCTCGAATTCATATACATAAGTGTTGAACCATCACATGCAAACCCAGGTGTATTAAGATTCTTGAAACCCTCTCTACATGTTCCAAAGACTAATCCTTCTTCTGTCACAATTTCTCTAATCATGGCCATATAGTGAAACCTTATGCTAGATTTTAGATAGCGATAACCATGGATGTACTCCGAAGAGTCTTTGTTATACATTTCAATCAGCTTATCCTTGATATTAGGAAAAGCTTTAAGAATTCTCGTTAAGCTATCGTTTCTTGCCTTATATGTTGATGTAGTTATCTGTTTAACCCCAACAGTATTCAGCATTTTAATCAAGTTCCTTAAATCGTTATAGTCATCATTTATGTATGGTATTATTGGGTCTATTCTAACAACAACATTTAAACCATTTTTTGTGAGGATTTCTATAGCTTTAATTCTTTCATTAGGTAAGGGAGCACCGGGCTCTAATTTACTAGATATAGAACTATCTAGTGTTGTAATAGTTATTGATACAACTACGCTATCCCTATATCTTCTCAATATGTCTAGATCTCGTGTAACCATAGAGCTCTTGGTTACGATAAGAGTCTTAAACCCATGACTGAGCAGTATCTCTAAAACGCTTCTAGTTAATCGATACCTAGTCTCTATTGATGGATAAGGATCACTGCTAGAGGATATCTCTATTAATGAATTCTTAGGAAGTTTCACAACATCCTTTCTTAACCTATCTATGAATCTTTCTTTAGGTCTTACATTACTATGTTTAGGGATATAGCTTGTTGCATAACAGTACAAACAGTTATGGCTACATCCAGTATATGGATGTAGTACCCATTTGTATGGACATGTACAGAGCCCAGATTTCCAAGGATTAAAAGGTTTAATAACACGTAGGTACATTATACTCATTCCGTTTAATTCAATATCTTAGTTTTTAACCAGTTATAAAGATTGTCCCAAAACATTTGATATCTGGATCATATTAAGTAATTCAATAAGTGTTTTTATTAATTTGTAAGTCACAAACATACGGTTTACATTGCTAGCATTGATAGAGGTCTTAACGATATGTAGCATTTTAATAGAATAACGTTAACTCTATTTAGAGACAATACGTATTTATCATCAATATTTTTATTTGTTTCCTAAACCATTTGAATAAGGTGAAAACGTTAATGAACATGATAAGACTAGGTATAATGTTGATACTTATTTTCATTGTAATAAATGTTAACTTGATATGTTACAGTAAAGCCTATGGTTATAATGATTTATTGTTAACGAAGACAAAGATCAATGCTAATACAGTTACTAATGAAGTTACGATCCAGGCACTTGATACGGAGACAACCGCTACAGAGACACAGATTAGTGAAGCTCAAAACATCACTACACTAACTGTAATCCAATCAACGGTTACGATAACTAAAGAACTTGTCATATTTCATACGTTCACAGTAACAAATGTTGTGAGTATAGGCGCATCAATGAATCCTCAGCTAGTTACAAGTATAGTAATGTTTGTGGCAATAATAGCTGTCGTAATAGGGTACTACATAGGATATAAATCAGCTGAAAAACATGGTAGTAAGTCAGTATCGGTTTATGTCACCAAGGGTAAAAAATAGTATGTATTATTTATGTTTATGTACTTTTTGGTTGTTTAGATTTAGATCATAGGTATAGCTTATCGACTTCAAGTCCATTTTTATATTGAAGAGCTTGTTACTCAATTTGAATCTCCGTAGAATAGCACATAATCAAAGCTTTTCTGATATTGTCTGTATGTATATCTAATAGAAATGCAAAGATCAGGGAAGCCAATGATGAAGCTATTTTACCACTTAAATTCATAGACATGTTATTAATTTTAGCTAAAGCGGCTAAGGCTAAAATACTAAATGTTACACTAATTGTACCAATTATATTGCTAACTTCATTTAACTTTCTTGAGATATCGTTACAGAATTTTATTGAAGATTCTTCAAGCAGTTCTCTTACAATATTTCTCAACTCAATGATGTTGTTGGCCAGGTTACAGAATGTATTTACATATGGTTCGATGTTGATATTATTTTTATCACTCTTTATATGATTGATTAACGCTAAAAATCTTTCTGTAGAATTGATTGAAAGATTCTTGAGCGTTTCAAGTTTATCGATAAGTTTCGGGTTAAGAGAGCATTTGGATAGTTCTTTCTGGATTAAGATCTTCGATATAGTATCCGTAATAGAGGTAAAATTGTCTATAGAGATACAGCAGCTTCCCATGCATAGAGACCGAGATCTTTCAGAGTGAGCTTTTAGGCTCTTCATCCTTTAGACCGTGATCTGTTGCTGCCCACATCATCATCTAGATTTCTATAGATTTTCATAACTTATAACTTTTCAAAATCACTTCGCTATGTACAAAATGAAAAGATGTCATATTAAAGCTAATGGGTAGAGATATGAAAAATATTTTTGTTGTAGTATCATGAAATTAACTACATGGCTTTCTAGGTGTTAGTAATGGTCGAGAAACCCTGTGATGATAGCTACATCATTATCAAGGGTAAAGTTATTGATGGATTAGGTGAAGGTGCTAGATACGTTCAGCTATACAGTAACAATATATCAAGAGTTTTGGGAATAAAGCCTTATCCAGGAACACTGAATATTCTTGTAGATAGAGAGTACACGAAAATTATTGAATTGGTTTTTAGCGTCGATAAACCAATGTATACACTTCCTCCACCTATGGAAGGTTTCGGCAAAGTTTACGTATGGAAAGCATATATAGACTGTTTACAGGTATATATAGTAAGACCTGAAATAACATTGTATAGCAGTCAAGTTCTTGAAATAATATCCAATGTATTTCTTAGAAAAACATTAGGTAAAAGATCTGGAGACAGTATAGATATTGTTGTTACTCATAGTGGAATTGCACCATGCTTCTGTCTATAAGGCTACAACAATACTTATTTTCTTTAGAGTACAAACAGCAAAGTGATGTGTGAATAGTATGGCTATCGAGAAGCATAGGTTTTGGAAATTTATGGATCTAGGTATAGATCCATATATAAATGAATACAGATATGATGTTGATACAGATGTTAGAACGTTAAAGAAGGTTTATAGCAATCTTAGTAATGGCGAGATATCTCCAGATATGTACAGTATTGCTGGTAGACTTATGGGTATAAGAAGGCATGGCAAGATAGTTTTCGGTGTACTAGATGATTCAACTGACACTATTCAGCTTGTTTTTCGTCATGATGTGCTAGGGGGGGAACAGTGGAAAGTTGTTGAATTGATCAATGTTGGCGATATTATTGGTGTAAAAGGAAAACCTATGAGAACACTTAGAGGGGAATTTTCATTATTAGTTGAAGAGATGAAGATTCTTTCTATAGCTTGGAGAGAGTACCCGGAGAAATGGCATGGTTTAGCAGATCCTGATAAGAGGTATAGAATGAGATACCTAGATATAATGCTAAATTCTAAATCAAGAAAAGCTATTATTGTTACTCATAGAATTGAGAAGAGCTTCAGGGATTTCCTAGACAACAGAGGATTTATAGAGGTTCATACACCAAAGCTTCAACCCATATATGGAGGTGCATTAGCTAGACCCTTCATAACGAAAATGTATGCTCTAGATAGAACAGTATACTTAAGTATAGCTCCTGAAACATACCTAAAGAGATGTGTCGTAGGGAATTTGTTCAAAGTATATGAGATATCTGTATGTTTCAGAAACGAAGATATAGATGCACAACACTATCCTGAGTTCATTCAAATAGAAATATACCAAGCATTTGCTGATTGGAACGATATGATGAAACTTGTAGAAGAAATGGTTTCAAATGCGATTAAAGAGGTTTTCGGAGACTATGTTATTGAGATAGAGAAGAACGATGAAAAAATTGAATTGAATTTCAAACCACCATGGACGAGAATAGGGCTTGAAGATTCCATAGAAATTTATGGGGGTATTAAGGTTAAAGATAAATCAATTGAGGAACTTATAGATGTAGCTAAATCTCTCGAAATAAACATTGAAGATGCAAGAAGAGGGAAAATAATCGAGAAAATATTCGAAAAAATAGTGGAGCCAAAATTAATTCAACCTACATATGTCACGCTATACCCAAGAGATATTTCACCTCTGGCTAGACCCTATAGAGAAGATCCAAGATATGCAGAAAGATTTGAAATATTCATAAATGGTCTAGAGATTGGAAATGGCTATAGCGAGTTAAACAATCCCATAGTCCAGTACTACTTCTTCAAAAAAGAAGAAGAACTCAGATCAAGACATACAGAGAAAATGGGTAAAGAAATTGAATATCATCCACTAGATAAAGACTACGTAAGAACTCTCGAATATGGCATGCCTCCTACTGCTGGAGTAGGGATAGGGATATATAGACTCGTTATGGTTACGCTAGAACTTCAGTCCATAAAAGATGTCATACCCTTCACAATAGTGGAACAGGATGAATTTCTAACAATAGCCGAGAAAAATAATGATATTATGAGTTACTATATAAATAAATTCAAACTAGACAAGTATTAAACAAAATACACACAATGCACACATTATGAATCTTTTCTTTAATACATTTACTACCTATTTATCTATTATTTACCCATATACTTATATAAACATCATAACAATATATACCTCTAAAATCAATATTAATTTAAAAAATTAGATTATCTGGTTAAGACACTTTTTGGTTATTTTTTTCGGTTATTTTTATCACAGTCTTACCTTGTCTGTGGTTGTGCTGATGTTGCTGATAGATATATGTTTGATGTTCCTATGTTTAGGTTTAGTGCTGTTGATGTTGTTGCGCCTATGTTGGGTATTACTATTGTTCTACTGTCTGTTCCTGATATAAGTGTCTGTCCATTGTATACTAGTTGTGTGTATCCTG